>FUFK010039918.1_pt1 | contig 52415 bp, 51 predicted proteins | sample 1021851 | NCBI WGS metagenome assembly FUFK01 (sample SAMEA51879418, study PRJEB19060) | metagenome | reverse complement strand
ACAATATGCTTGTTGAAGAAACATTTGATAAAGAAAATGAGATTATGGCATATAGAGAATTTCCTGTGATTAATTATTACGACCAACCAATGTGCTTATCCGTTCATTCAGCTACTTATGATTTTGCTTCACGTCGGTACCAATTATCAAGTGTTCGGTCTATAGATATTCCAAAAATTCAATGGAGATTAGAAGAACCTCACGATGAGTCAAAGTTTACTCCTGAGGGACTCAAAAGATTTGCAAGGTAGAAAGTAAAAAAGTATATATCATTGATAAATATGATATTTTTAGGGCACGTAGCTCAGTGGTAGAGCATCACGTTGACATCGTGGGGGTTGTTGGTTCGATCCCAACCGTGCCCACCATAAATCTGAATTATATGTTGTTTTTTATTACTTAATTAGATAAAAGATCGCAGTATTATGAAAAAGCCAAATAAAATCAGAGAAGCAAGACTCAATAAGATGAGATCTAGAAAAAATAACATTCGTAAAGAAAAAGTTAGACTTAAAAAAATTGAAGAAGCAAACGCACCTCAACCAGAGCCTCAACAATGAAAGTAAGAAGTTCACTAAAAAATCTTAAGACAAGAGANCGTAATAATAAGCTNATAAAAAGAAAAGGCCGTCTATACGTTATTAATAAAAGAAATCCACGAATGAAAGCTCGTCAAGGCTAATAATATTTGTCGTCAAAAAAAAATAANANAATTCTTTTNATTGCAGATCATGCATCAAATTATATACCAAGTTCNTTAAAAAATTTAGGCCTTAAAGACAACCAATTGAATTCACATATTGCGTATGATGTAGGTGTAAAAGAATTATGTATTAATTTGTCTAATCTTCTTAACTCTAATTATATTATAGGCGAATACTCAAGACTTATTATTGATTTAAATAGAGATATTTCAGATCCAACATTAATTCCAGAAATTGTTGATAGAAAGATAATAACGAAAAATTTGAGTCTAACTAATTATAATAAGAAAAAAAGAATTTCAGAGATATACAATAAATATCATTATAANATTAAAACANCNATAAAACATAATAATATAATGGCATTAATTTCTCTTCATTCATTTAATCCAATATTCAAAAAGCGAAAACGAAATATNCATTTTGGCATTCTATCAAATCAAGATAGAAGACTTAGTGATTGTATAATTACAGAAATGAAAAGAAGAAAATTAAAAGTCGGTGACAATGAGCCGTATGAGGGAAATTTAATTGGTGATACGATGTATAAACACGGTCTTAAAAATAATTTACATCATACTTTAATTGAGGTCAGAAACGATTTACTTTCTTCCTCAACTAAGATACACAGAGTATCGGTACTATTAAAGCAAGTAATTAATAATTCAATTAATAGGATTTAAAGACAAAATGAGTAATGTAGCTCCAAAGTGGTTTGAAAAAGCAATAGCTAATAAGCCTGAAGTACTGTCTGTGAAAATAAAAGGGACAAAAATTTCCTATAATGCCTGGGGCGACAAATCAAAACCGGGCTTAATTTTTATTCATGGTGGCATGGCACATGCAGAGTGGTGGAGTTTTATCGCTCCCTACTTTGCAAAAACACATAGAGTTATAGCTATGAATCTAGGTGGGATGGGTGATAGTGAATGGAAGAAAAAATATTCAGTTGAGTCTTGGGGCGCAGAAATAGTTGGTGTATGTAAAAAAGAAAAATTAAAAAAACCTATTTTTATAGGACATAGCCTTGGTGGCATGTGCGGTGTGTATGCTGCTTCTTTAATGAAAAAAAAATTGTATGGTTTAGTCATTGTAGACACAGCTATAATGCCTCCTACTGATAATCCTCCTAAATTCGATTTAAAAGTCAGAGCTAACAACGTTTATAAAAAAATGTCAGATATTATTGAACGTTTTAGATTAGTTCCATCTCAGAGTGACGCTCTTGAATATGCGATGAATTTCATAGCAGAAAAATCTATTAAAAAAGTCAGAGGTGGATGGACATGGAAATTTGACCCAAGTTATATGAATATTTTTACAAGCGAAAATTTTGCGGAAAGGCAAGCAGTTTTGAGAAAAACACTAAAGGGCCTTAAATGTAGAGTTGCGGTATTTAGGGGTGAGAAATCATCTATCTTTCCAGGATTTAGTGCAAAATATATGAATGAATTGATGGATAAGAAATCACCGATAATTAACATACCAGAAGCTCATCACCATATTATGGTAGATCAACCTTTAGCGCTTGTTTCAGCTTTAAGATCATTAATTATTGATTGGGATCATTCAAAACCATCTAAAGCACTGTAAATTATATATAAATCAATCATCTCTAATCCAATATTAACTAAAAAAAACACTGTTAAATTCGATATTTAGAAATATATTAACTGCTTATCATGGATATATCAGAGCAGAAAAAAACATATAGTTTCTTCGGCAAACTCATTTTATGGGGGTCTGTTGGTGTTGTTGTTGTATTGGTTTTGATGGCAATTTTTTTAATCTAAATTTTAAATTTATGCGCGCTTATATTTTAAAAGAAAGTGAGTCAGAATTACGTGTGTCGGCTTCCCCTGATAGTGTAAAAAAGATGGTTGAGTTGGGTATTTCTGTGAATATACAAACTACTGCGGGTCAAAATTCAAATTTTTCTGACGANAGTTATAAAGCAAACGGGGCCGAGATTTTTAATAATACTTCCGAAATTTCAAACGCTGATATCATAATAAAAGTGAACAAACCAACCGACGATGAAATTTCATCAATGAAAGAAGGCTCTTTGTTCATAGGTTCTCTGGATCCTTATAATAGTAGGGAGACGCTGAATAAACTAAGGGATAAGGGTGTAACATCGTTTGCAATGGAATTAATGCCAAGAATAACAAGAGCTCAATCTATGGATATACTCTCTTCACAATCAAACTTAGCTGGGTATAAGGCTGTGATAGACGCAACCTATTTATTTAACAAAGCAATGCCAATGATGATGACGGCTGCTGGCACAATCGCACCAGCAAAAGTTATGGTATTTGGTGCTGGTGTTGCTGGTTTACAAGCTATTGCNACTGCAAAGAGACTTGGAGCAATCGTTTCCGCAACTGACGTAAGAATGGCAGCAAAAGAACAAGTCGAGAGTTTAGGTGGTAAATTTGTTATGGTTGAGGATGATGAGACCCAGGATGCAGAAACATCCGGGGGTTATGCAAAAGAAATGAGTGATGAATTCAAAGCTAAGCAGGCAAAACTTATTTCAGATACCCTTGCAACTCAAGATATTGCAATATGTACAGCACTTATTCCTGGGAAGAAAGCTCCAATACTTATTTCAGAGGAACAGGTTAGATCAATGAAACCCGGATCAATAATAATTGATCTTGCAGCCGAAAGCGGTGGGAATTGCGAGTGCTCTGTAGCTGGTGAGACTAAGGAGGTTGGAGGCGTGCACGTAGTTGGTTCAAAAGATATAACTTCAACAATTTCTGAAGATGCTTCAGCGCTATTTTCAAAAAATATACTTAATTTTTTAACATTATTAATCGACAGCGAATCTAAGTCTATAAGTATTGATTGGGATGATGAGATTATTCAAGGAATACTTGTAACAAAAAATAATGAAATCGTGCATAAGGAGCTTAGCTAATGGAAGCAATTGATCCAAATATATTTAGACTAACCATTTTTGTGTTATCAATTTTTGTGGGTTACTATGTAGTTTGGAGTGTGACACCTGCCTTACATACTCCTTTAATGGCTGTTACTAATGCGATTTCGTCAGTAATAATTGTTGGCGGTTTATTTGCTCTTGTCTCAAGCACTGATCAGACATTTCTGGGAATTTTATCCAAAAGTTTTGGATTTATAGCGGTTTTGCTAGCTGCGGTAAATATATTTGGTGGATTCTTAGTAACACAAAGAATGTTAGCAATGTATAAAAAGAAACCAAAAAATCAGGATAAAAAATAATGCACAATCTTGTAGCAGTTGCTTACGTTATATCAGGAATATTCTTTATCATTGCTTTAAGAGGCCTATCTTCACCAGAAAGTTCTCGAAGAGGGAATATTTTTGGCATGCTTGGCATGCTAATTGCTGTGCTCGCCACATTATTCTCTGTTAATTTTTTTACGTCCAATATTCAAACTGTAGGATTAGTAGTAATTGCAATAGTTATTGGTGGATTAATTGGTTCAGTGATCGCTAGGAAAATTGCAATGACTGCGATGCCACAACTCGTTGCTGCTTTTCACAGCTTAGTAGGACTTGCAGCAGTATTCGTTGCATTAGCCGCGTTTTATGCACCCGAGGCTTTTAACATTGGGACTGTTGGAAAAATTAAAACTTTAAGTTTAGTAGAAATGTCTCTTGGTGCTGTGATTGGCGCTATTACTTTTTCTGGCTCAGTAATTGCATTTGGTAAATTGCAAGGCATTATGTCAGGCTCACCAATTGTATTTAAGGGTCAACACCTTGTAAATTTGTTAATTGGTTTGATTATAATCGCAGGTATTGTTTATTTTTGTTTTAATCAGGATCAAAATGTTTATTTAGCAATTATCGCGCTCTCATTTCTGATTGGATTTTTAATTATTATTCCTATTGGTGGGGCTGATATGCCTGTTGTTGTATCAATGTTAAACTCTTATTCTGGATGGGCTGCAGCTGGAATTGGTTTTACTCTTGGAAACACTGCACTGATCATCACTGGTGCTTTAGTTGGATCATCTGGAGCAATTTTATCTTATATAATGTGNGCTGCTATGAACAGATCATTCATCAGNGTTATTCTNGGTGGATTTGGAGCAGAAGATGCTGCGGTTTCTAAAGATGTGGANCAAAGACCTGTAAAAGAAGGTAGCGCTGATGATGCTGCATTTATTATGAAGAATGCAGGCTCAGTTATTATTGTTCCTGGATATGGAATGGCGGTAGCACAAGCTCAGCATGCACTTAAAGAAATGACAGATGCGCTAAAATCAAATGGTGTAAAGGTTACATTTGCAATTCACCCTGTTGCGGGAAGAATGCCAGGACACATGAATGTATTGTTGGCTGAAGCAAATGTTCCTTATGATGAGGTTTTTGAACTTGAGGATATTAATTCTGAATTCTCTCAAGCTGATGTTGCTTTTGTTATTGGAGCGAATGATGTAACGAATCCTATAGCAAAAACAGATCCTGCATCACCAATTTATGGAATGCCTATTCTTGATGTAGAAAAAGCCAATACAGTTCTGTTTGTCAAAAGAGGACGAGGTCTCGGCTATGCAGGTATTGATAATGAATTATTCTATCGTGACAATACTATGATGCTATTTTCGGATGCAAAAAAAATGGTTGAAGGTATTGTTAAAGCTTTATAAAGATTTAGCTATAAATCTTTCTTCTAGCCATTTTACGTGAGCGACGAATGTTTTCAGCCTTCTCTCTTAATTTTTTTTGACTAGGTTTTTCAAAGTAAGTTCTCATCTTCATTTCTTTAAAAATGCCTTCTCTTTGCATCTTTTTTTTGAGAATACGAAGGGCTCCCTCCACATTATTATCTTTTACACTTACTTCGACTATTGTTCTGCCCTCCTTAAGAGCAAGTTAAAATTTGAGGGTTTTTAGCACTTGGATACACGCTTGTCCACATAAAAGAAAAAGATTTAATCTACATTACAAAATTAATATGGCCCATTTTACGGCCTTGTTTAATTGCTTTTTTACCATAGTCGTATGCCTTCTTCTTTTTATAAACCTTATAACTTTTCAATTTACTTATTTGTTTGGTTCTTTTGATCTCATTGCCAATAAGATTTCTCATAAGACCTTTTTTAATAATTTTTGGGGTTTTAATTTTATCTTTTGTGATTGCTTTAATATGCAACTCGAATTGACTCATATTCGCATTATCAAGTGTTATATGGCCTGAATTGTGAACTCTTGGTGCAATTTCGTTCACATAGATATTATTTTCATCATCTAAAAAGAATTCTATTGTGAGTAAGCCAATATAATTAAGCTTATTTAAAATCTTTTTTGATATTCTTATTAGCTGTTTATTTATTTTTTCATCTATTTGTGATGGAGATATTGTTTCAAACAAAATATGGTTTTTGTGAATATTCTCAAATGGTGGATAAAAACATATATTTTTTTTTATGTTTCTTGAGCAAATGACAGATAGTTCTCTATCAAACTTTATTACCTTCTCAATTACGCACGATTGATAATCAAGCTTTTTCCATTTATTTTTTAAGTCAGAAAAATTTTTTACTTTGTATTGACCTTTTCCGTCATAACCAAATCTGCAGGTTTTTAATATAACTGGAAAATTTATTTTATCTTTAAACTTATTTAAATTTGTTTTCTTATTAATAAAAAAAAGTCCAGCATGTTTAATTTTATTCTTTGAAAAAAATAATTTTTCTTTTTTTCTATCTTGGCTTATTTCTAAAGCCGAAATCGGTGGGTATATTTTTATTTGTTTATTGATTTGTTTTAATGTTTTTATAGCAACATTTTCAAATTCATAAGTTAGCAAATCAACATTTTTTCTAAATTCATTTAACTTCTTATGATCATTAAAAGAACCATAAATAATTTTATTAGCATATTTTTTTGCAGGGGCATCATCTGTATCAGAATAGATATGTGTAATAAGCCCAATTTTTTGACAAGCTTGAGCTAAAAACATGCCAAGTTGACCCCCACCGATTATGCCTACAGTGGAAACTTCAGCTTTCATTATTTAGGTATATTTTTTACTGACTTAGTTTGTTTTGATCTCCATGAAGCGTATTTCTTTTTCAGTTTTGTGTTATTGCTGCTTAAAATTGATACTGCAAGTAATGCTGCATTTTTTGCTCCAGCTTCTCCAACAGCAAGTGTTCCAACTGGAACGCCTGCTGGCATTTGAGCGATCGATAGCAAACTATCTAAGCCTTTTAGTTTTTTTGATTCAATTGGAACACCTAGTACAGGAATATTTGAAATAGAGGCTGTCATTCCAGGCAAATGAGCTGCTCCACCAGCGCCTGCAATTATTATTTCTATCCCTCTTTGTTCTGCTCTTTCAGCATATTCAAACATTCTTTTAGGCGTTCTATGGGCAGAAATAATTTTTACTTCGTGTTTTATATTAAATAATTTTAAAATTTTTGAAGCATGCTTCATTGTGGGCCAATCAGATTGGCTGCCCATAATGATGCTTACCAGTGAAGGATTTTTCATTTTAATATTTATTATCCATCGACAGCAGAAGTTTCTGACTCATTTATGTCTGAAACTTTTTCATCTGCTTCTTGCAGTCTCAATCTCTCTTCTTTTTCTTTTTTCTTTTGAGCTCTTTTCATTGATCTTTCAGCTTTAGCTAAAGCCTCATCTAATTCAACTTGCCTACAAATTCCAAGTCCAATTGGATCTTGTGGACGGATATTTGCCATGTTCCAATGAGTTCTTTTTCTAATAGCATCAATTGTATTTTTTGTACTGCCAACTAGTCTTGCAACCTGTGAATCCTTTAGTTCGGGGTGATTTCTTATCAACCAATAAACTGCGTCTGGCCTATCCTGTCTTTTTGAAAGAGGAGTATATTTTTTTTTCTTTTTTGATTGCTCAGTCTTTTCAGAGATTTCATTTTCAATAATCTTCAGTGACTCATCTTCATTATCCGCACATCTATCGATTTCATCTTTTGTTAATTGACCACTGGTTATAGGATTTAATCCCTTAATTCCCACACCGACTTCACCATCTGCTATACCTTTAATTTCTAATTCATGCATCCCACAGAAATCACCTATCTGCCTGAATGACAAAGAGGTATTATCAACAAGCCATATTGCAGTGGCTTTTGGCATTAATGGTAATTTTGCTGTTTTCATAATAATTATAGAGTGCCTCTTATAAGTTAATTTTAGAGTTTTTCAAAGGATATCCTAAAATTTAAGCAGCAATTTGCCAATATTCTTATTATTTTCCATGTATTGATGTGCTTTTTGAACATTCTCATAATCAAATTTTTGGTCAATATGCAATTTAATATTGCCATTTTCAATTAATGGCCAAATATGTTTCTTAAGATTATCGGCAATGAGTTTCTTTTCATCATTACTTCTTATTCTTAACGTTGAGCCAGAAACTGTTAATCGCTTCAACATAATTGGCAGTAAGTTTACTTCTACCTTAGATCCCTTTAGGTATGCGATATTTAGAAGCCTTCCAAGTCTATTTAGGACATTAATATTTTTTTGAAAATAATCCCCACCTACCATGTCTAGTATTACATCAACTCCTTTATATTCATTTTTAATTATGCTTTCAAAATCCTCAAGATTGTAATTAATTACTCTTTCTAAACCCAAATCCTTCAAATATTTATATTTTTCGTCTGATCCTACGGTTGCTATGCATTTAATTTGCATGGCTAATGCAATAGAAATAGCAGTCAAACCTATACCACTAGCACCACCATGAATTAATAATGTCTCACCTTGTTTTAGCTTTGCTTGATCAAATAGATTTGTCCAAACTGTAAAAAATGTTTCGGGAATTGTGCAAGCGTCAATAATTGAAATGCCTTTAGGTATAGGAAGAATTGTTGATGTATGACATTTTACAAATTCTGCGTAACCTCCGCCAGGGACAAGTGCACAGACTTTTGTGTTGAGCAAATTTTTATTTACATCTTCACCAACATCAACAATTTCCCCTGAAACTTCTAAGCCCAAAATTTCTGATGCACCGGGCGGTGGTGGGTAACCACCAGATCGTTGAAGAATGTCTGGTCGATTTATACCTGCCGCGTGAACTTGAATCAAAACTTCATGTTTTTCTATTTGAGGTATCTCAACATCATTAGTTACTACTAAAACCTCTGGTCCACCAAATTCTTTGTGTAATATTGCTTTCATTTTAATCTTAGGAGCCACCATTTAAAGTGACTCCTAATTCTTTTTAGTTAATTTTTGAATTAATTTCAATTTTTCTAGGTTTTTGATGTTCTGGTATTTCTCTTTCAAGAAAAATGTGAAGTAACCCATTTTCGTAATTTGCATCAGTAACTTTTATGGTATCAGCTAATCTAAATTTTCTTTCAAAATTTCTACCTGCTATACCTCTGTGCAAAAATTCGATTTCCTTATTAGAGTCATTAGTTGATCCCTTAATAACCAACTCATTTTCCTGTACAGATATATCTAAATCTGATTTTGAAAAACCAGCTACAGCTACTGTTATAGTGTAATTATTGCCTGATTTAACAATATTATATGGTGGATAAGCTCCACTGGACTCATTTAAATTAAAAACCGAGTCAAAAATATTATCAAATGCATCGAAACCAACACTAGAGCGTAGTAATGGTGATAAGTCAAATGTAGTCATAATTTAATCCTCCTTAAGCGATTAAAAATTTGCTTACTCTTTAAGAGCTAAGCTTTGTTTGCTGACGCAGAATGCCATCAGCACCTTATATGTTGTGACTAATGATAAATTTTCAATACTAGAAATTTGAATTATGTCTTGAGGTTACTGAACCTTTTTTTGAAACGACTAACTTGGCCTTTATCCTGAATTTTTTGCTGCCCACCAGTCCAAGCTGGGTGGGAAAGGGGATCAATATCTAGAGACATTGTGTCACCTTCTTTTCCCCATGTAGACATAGTCTCAAATTTTGTGCCGTCTGTCATCACGACTGTAATTTTATGGTAATCAGGATGTTTATCTTTTTTCATATATGTTCTATTTTTTGTGAGTAGATATCCTATATAATATTATTGATCAACAGTTAATTGTTAAATTTTATGAATATAATTTCAATAATGATGAGACGGCTTAATATTCATAGTTTCTCTCAATTTATCGTAATCATGATTATTTTTGCTATTACAGGGTCATTGTCGCTTTATATCACTGTCGAATTATTTCAATTTATTGGTCTTCAGGAAGAGAATTTAAATCCAATAATTTTTTGGCCGCTTAGAATAATATTGCTTTTTGTAATCTATCAAATATTACTGCTACTTGTTGCACTGCCATTTGGACAATTTCAATATTTTTGGTCATTTGAAAAAAAATTTTTAAGTAGATTTGGACTTAAATTATAATTCAATTATTTTTTTAAGCTTTTCATGTATTCTAAAATTAGATGCTAATATTCTTCCACTTTTGAGATAGTCCTCTTTTCCATCAAAATCAGTTACTTTTCCTCCGGCCTCTTTTACAATTAATGAGCCAGCTGCAATATCAACCAATTTTAAATTTTTTTCCCAATATCCATCAAATTTTCCTGCNGCCACATAAGCTAAGTCGAGTGANGCTGCGCCAAATCTTCTAATGCCGCATACTTTTTCCATAACTTGCTTTAACCCAGGAACATATTCTTCATGACCTTTCATACCTTTATGAGGAATGCCTGTACCAATCATACAGTCTTCAAGGTTTTCTTTTGAGGACACTCTGAGTCTCAGATTATTACAGTAGGCGCCCCTTCCTTTAACTGCCCAAAAGAATTCATCAGTAAGCGGTTGATATACACCTCCAACTATTACCTCGTTATTCTTTTCAAGCGCAATTGATATAGCAAAGTGTGGAATACTAAAAACAAAGTTGCTTGTGCCATCAAGGGGATCAATAATCCATCTAATATTTTCATCAGAATTTTTTATAACACCTGTTTCTTCGGCAATTATATTTATTTTAGGATATGAATAAGTTAGTTCTTTAATCAACATTTTTTCAGCTTTTGTGTCTGCTAATGATACAAAATCAGAGACNCCCTTNAGAGACACTTGAAGTTTTTCAACTTCTCCAAAATCCCGAATAAGGCTTTTACTAGTTTTTCTACAAGCTAAAAAAATCGCATTGATATAAGGGTCTGAGTAGCTCATTAGTCAACTCTTTTTGAATATGATAGGTCCTCTGTATTAATTTCTATCTTTTCACCCTGTTCTATAAAAGGTGGAACCATTACTCTAATACCATTTTCAAGAATGGCAGGCTTGTTCGATGAAGCGGCTGTTTGTCCTTTAACAACAGCCTCTGTTTCATTGACAATAAAAGATAAGGTTTTAGGAAGTTGAATTCCTATTGGCTTTTCATTATACATTTCTAGGATGACCTCATCATTTTCACTCATTAAAACTAGCTTTTCTCCAACTATTTCCTCATCAATTTCAATTTGTTCATATGAAGTACTGTTCATAAAGAAAAGTTTNTTATCTTGCTTGTACAGATACTGATATTTTTCTTCATCCACTCTAACCCTCTCTACTTCTTCTGATGCTCTGAAACGTTCATTTAATTTCGTACTAGTTTTAATATTTTTCATCTCAACTTGATTAAATGCACCACCTTTACCAGGTTTTACAGACTGAGATTTATTCACAACCCACAATTCTCCCTTGTGTTCAACTATCATTCCTGGTTTAACAGCGTTTCCATTAATTTTCATTTTTTCTTAACCTTCGAGAGATTTATCCCACTGACCTTGTGCAGCCTTCATATTCATTACAGCTCTATGGCTAAAAGCTTTTTGAGCCGCTTCAAGATTGTCATCTTTGCCAGCCCAAGTTTTGAGAGCCGCTTGTTGTAAAGCCCTTCCATAAGAAAAACTTAGCTTCCATTTGAAGCCACCTATTTTATTCATTGCATCGAGATGAGCTGTTGCATCTAGGTCTGACTGACCACCAGATAAAAAAACAATTCCAGGTAATTCATCTGGAACAGATGATTTGAGACATTGAAGTGTTTTTTCTGCAACTTCTTCAATGGGGGCTTGGTAGTTATTTTCTGTTCCTGATACAACCATATTTGGTTTAAGAAGAGTTCCTTTAATATTGACATTTTTTTTATCAAGCATTTCAAATAATACTAATAGTGTTTGATTAGTAACCTCATGACACCTTTCCACAGAGTGGGACCCATCCATAATAACCTCAGGCTCAACAATCGGTACCATATTGTTTTGTTGAGCAATGAGCGCATATTCAGCTAATGCATTCATATTTTCGTTTATACAATTGTTTGATGGTATTTCATCACTTACATTTATAACGGCTCTCCATTTTGTAAATTTCGCTCCAAGCTTCTCGTACTCTTGACAGCGTTCATGAAGTCCGTCTAATCCTGTAGTAATTTTTTCATCACTACCACCTTCAAACTCTTTTACTCCTTGATCAACTTTAATTCCCGGCAGTGAGCCGTGATCAAGTATAACATTTCTTAAATAGTCTCCATCACTGGACTTTTGTCTGAGAGTTTCGTCAAAAAGTATCACTCCGCCAATTGCCTCTGCCATGACCGGAGATCTAAATAACATTTCTCTATACTTTCTTCTATTATCTTCGGTAGACTCAACATTAATTGATTTGAATCGTTTCTCAATGGTTCCTGAACTTTCATCGGCTGCCAGAATTCCTTTGCCATCACTGACAATGTAATTTGCTATCTCTTCTAAAGTCTTTGGTATCATTTTCTTCTCCTTTTTATAAAGCTCCTAAGGCAACTAAACCTGGCAATTTCTTACCTTCTATTAGCTCAAGTAGAGCTCCTCCGCCAGTAGAAACATAAGAAAATTTATCTTTAACAGCCGCCATATCCAGCGCGGAAATTGTATCACCGCCCCCAGCAAAAGATCGAAGACTATTTTTATCAGTAATTTCAGCAATGAATTTAGCGATCTCGAATGTGCCTTTATGAAATGGTTTAGTTTCAAAGACACCCACTGGTCCATTCCAAAATACTGTTTCACAATTTGAAATTTCATTCTTAATCAACTCNATAGTTTGTTTCCCAATATCTAAAATCATTTGATTATCTTTTACAGCATTAACTGCACATTCGTTTATTTCTGTAGTTTCAGATACTTTCTCAGCTGTAACGACATCTAAAGGTAAAATTAGTTTACAGTTTTGCTCATTTGCAAAATTAATAATTTCTTTTACGAGGTGATCTACATCATTTTCAATCAATGAATTTTTTACATCATTTCCTAAATATTTAAGAAAATTATTAGCCATCCCACCAGCAATGACAATTGAGTCCATTTTTTGCAGGAGATTTTTTATAACTGTAATTTTTGTAGAGATTTTTGAGCCACCAATGATAGTTAATGCAGGAGTTTTAGGGTTATTAACTACATCATTTAAGTTTAATATTTCTTCATGTAATAATTCTCCACAATAAGATGGTATGAAGTTTGTGATTGCTTCAATTGAAGCGTGAGCTCTATGAGAGCATGCAAAAGCATCATTAATATAAACGTCTGCTAATTTTGATAGCTCGGATGCAAAAAATTTATCATTTTGCTCTTCGCCTTCATGAAAACGGCAATTTTCAAGAAGAATAATTGAATCCTGGCTTAAAGAATTTATTTTTTTTTCAATCTCATCGCCTATACAATTTGAAAGAAATATTATTTTTTTTTGCAATACGTTTTCTAATGAGCTGATTATTTGATTAAGTGAAAGCTCATCATTTCTTTTTCCTTTTGGTCTTCCTAGATGAGACAGAATTACAACTTTATTATTCTTATTAAGAAGGTTTTGTATTGGATTTTTAATTCTCGTAATCCGATCGCTTATTGTAGAGGCCTCTTTATTGAGCGGAATATTTAGGTCAAAGCGAATAAGTACGGTTTTATTTTTCTGATCAAATGTTTTTAGAGCTTTAACATTTAACATTCTATCTAGATCTTTTCATCGCAACTGCAGTATCACACATTCGATTTGAAAAGCCCCATTCATTATCATACCAACTTAAAACTCTTCCAAACTTTCCATCAATTACTTGTGTTTGAGTTAAATCAAAATTTGACGAGGCAGGATTATGATTAAAATCAGATGAAACCAATGGTTTAGAATTTACATCTAGGACTCCATTTAGCTTATTTGATTTTGCTGCAGCCGACATAGCCTTATTAATACTATCGACTGTCATTCTTTTTTTAGAAACAAATTTAAAGTCGATTAATGAAACATTAGGTGTTGGTACTCTAATTGCAGTTCCATCTAACTTACCAGAAAGCTCAGGCATAACGAGTCCTACTGCTTTTGCAGCTCCTGTAGATGTAGGTATCATTGACAATGACGCAGCTCGAGCTCTTCTTAAGTCTGAGTGAAATGTATCCAGAACACTTTGGTCACCAGTAAAGGCATGTATAGTTGTCATATATCCATGCACAATTTTGAATTTATCGTGTAAAACTTTTGCAACAGGAGCTAAACAATTTGTCGTGCAAGACGCATTAGATACAACTAGGTCTTCTTTTGTTATCTCATCTTCATTCACTCCATATACAATGGTTTTATCAGCATTTGTACATGGCGCTGAGACTAAAACCTTTTTTGCGCCGGCCTTAATATGCATTGCCGCCTTATCTTTTGAAGTAAATAATCCAGTGCATTCAAGAGCGACGTCAATTTTCATTCTTTTCCAAGGAAGTTTTTGAGGATCTCTCTGATTCAATACTGTAATATTTTTTCTGCCAACGATCATTTTATTGCGTTTGAACGATACTTTTTCATTAAGAGGGCCGTGAACAGTATCATTTGCAAGTAAAAATGCGTTTGTTTCTATTGGGGCTAAATCGTTTATAGCCACGACATTAATATCTTTTCTTTTACTCTCAATGATTGATCTTAAAACCAACCTTCCAATTCTTCCAAATCCACTTATTGCAACATTTACAGCCATATTTAGTATCTCCTATATTTTCTTACTTATTAATTTGAATATTTTTTTTGCCGTGATCCCATAAAAATCGTAGAGCTTTTGATAAGGAGCACTTGCTCCAAAATCTTTCATACCGATGTTTATTGTATTTTCAGGGCATACTTGGCTCCACCCAAAATTAGTTCCCGCCTCAATCGAGACATTAATTTCAGAGTTTCCTCTAATTATTTTTTGATACGTTTTACTTTGGATTTTAAACTGTTCCATGCACGGTACTGAAACGACTCTCACTAACTTTTTCTTTTTTTCAAGCATAGTCATTAATTGCAGTGCAATTTCGACTTCAGAGCCAGACGCGAAAATAGAAATATTAGGTTTTTTTGAATTACTTTTTAATTCGTAAGCTCCTTGAGCACTAATATTTTTTGCATGATACTTTTTTCTTATCATTGGAAGTTTTTGCCTTGTAAGCGCAATTACACTTGGTCCCTTTGAATTTGAAAGCGCTAATTCCCATGCTTCCGCAGTTTCAATTAAATCAGCAGGTCTAAAGACTTTTACATTTGGCGTTGCTCTTAATGATGCAAGCTGTTCAATTGGTTGATGCGTTGGGCCATCTTCACCAAGACCGATTGAGTCATGTGTTAATATATATATAGCTCTTTGTTTCATTAAAGCTGCAAGACGAAGAGATGGTTTACAATAATCTAAAAAAATTAAAAAGGTTCCACCAAATGGAATAATTCCTTTATGGAGTGACAACCCATTCATGATGGAAGCCATACCGTGCTCTCGTATTCCATAGTAAATATAATTGCCATTGTAATTTGTAGAATTAATAACTTCCATTTTACTACCTTTGGTATTGTTAGAACCTGTCAAGTCTGCTGAGCCTCCAACCAATTCAGGTAGTGATGATGAAATTGTATTTATTACCATTTCTGATGCTTGTCGTGTGGCAACATCGAGTGGTTTCTTAATATATTTCTTCTTAAACTGATTAAAGTTTTGAATTAATTTTAATGGAAGCTTTCCTTCGATTCTTCTTATGTAGTGAGCCTTTTTGCTTTTTGGAAGTTTCTCATAATTCAATTTCCAAGACTTATATGCATCTATTGATTTTTTACTAAGATTTTTCCACTCCTCAAGTATATTTTTTGGAACTGTAAATGGTTTGTGTGGCCAATTCAGTTTAGTTCTAGTAAGTTTTACTTCATCCTCACCAAGTGGTGAACCATGAACTGATGATTTTCCTTGTTTGTTTGGAGATCCAAAACCAATTTTAGTTTTACAAGAAATTAATGTAGGTTTCTTAGATTTTTGAGCTTTCTTAATTGACTGTATTATTTCTTTAGGTTTGTGACCATTTATTTTAATTGTATTCCATCCATAGGCTTTAAATCTTTCAGCCGTATTTTCTGAGTTTGCCAGTTTAACAGGCCCATCTATTGAAATTCCATTATCGTCAAAAAAAACAATTAATTTATTTAGTTTTAGATGTCCTGCAAAAGATGCGACTTCATGAGAAATCCCCTCCATTAAATCTCCATCACTTGCAATAACGTAAGTGAAATGATTTACAATTTTTTCGCCAAATTGACTTCTTAGTATTTCTTCTGCTAACGCCATTCCAACTGCATTGCCGATACCTTGTCCAAGTGGGCCAGTCGTCGTTTCTATTCCTTTAGCGTGCCCATACTCTGGATGACCTGCACATTTACTACCAAGCTGTCTAAATTTCTTGATCTCTTGAATAGTCATATCTTTATGACCGGTTAGATAGAGTAGTGAGTATAAAAGCATTGATCCATGACCAGCAGATAGTACGAACCTATCTCTATCATGCCACCTTGGAACATTAGGATTGTATTTTAAAAACTTCGTAAAAAGAACAGTTGCTACATCTGCCATACCCATTGGTAAACCTGGGTGACCACTTTTTGCTTTTTCAACCGCATCGATTGAAAGAAACCTTATTGCGTTAGCTAAATCATCATGAGTAACTGCAGACTGATCTTTTTTGTTAGGCATATTATCAATAAATTGGATTTTGAGCTTAATATAAGCAATTATCTATAAAGAGTCTTAAATTTTAGCAAATTATTAACAAAAAAATAATCTGTCTATTTNCAATATTATAAGTTGACTGAGAACAAAAAAGACAGTTAAACTCGATTAAAGTTTCAAGGGGTTTTAATGTCGAGTTATCAAGATTCAAAAGTTAAATTTAATGGTGCAATTGATAAACTTAGTGAGGAAATCGACAAATTAACAAAAAAGGCTCAAAGAGCTACAGAATTGGAAGCGCAAAATCAAAAATTACAAGAAAATAACTCTCATCTAGAGAATGAAATTAAGATTCTTAAGTCAGATTTTATGGAACTTAAAAATATTGCAGGCAATATTTCTTCTCAACTCGATGAAAACATTTATACCATAAAAGATATATTAGATTCTTAAGCAATGCCTGAAATAATTGTAAATATTAATGATCAAGATTACGCAATTGTCTGCGATCCGGGTGAAGAAAACCATCTTAAACATTTAAGCTCAAAAATTGACTATAAAGTGAGAGAATTAACTAAGAGATTTGGAAAAATTGGAGAAACTAGATTAATGGTAATGGCTTCACTGTTAATAGCAGATGAAATACATGAGCTAAATAAAAAACTAGAAACAAATATTGAAAAAATAAATTCCCTTGAAGCAAACATTGGTTCAAAAGATAAAGAATTGACTGACCAGAAAAAAGAGAGTCAGGAATATATAGACATTAGCAACGATAGATTAACAGATTTATTATCACGCTTGTCTCTTGTAAACTAATTTTAAAAATTAGATTTCATTTTATACATGACGAAAAGTGTGCAACTGAGAGAAAAAGAAGCATTAAGAAAGTTTTTAATCAATCGACGCTCAGAACTTGGTCCATCAATAGATTTTCAGAGTAATATACTTAATAACATTAAGCCCCTCATAGAAGAAATAGAAAATGAATATATTGGAACTTATATAAGTTTCAGAGATGAATTAGATACAAAAAAATTAAACCAATATTTACTTGAAAGAGAACTTAATTTAGCTTTACCAGCCATAGATTTTCAGACTAAAGAAATTAATTTCTTCATGTATCATAAAAACACTGAACTAATAGAAAATAAATTTTCTATTTTAGAACCTAAGAATAAAGATAAAGTTATCTTTCCAAAAATTATTTTAATACCATTATTAGGTTATTCCAAAAGTGGCTTTAGGTTGGGGTACGGGGGTGGATATTATGATAAGTATTTATCAAAGAATGGTATTGGTGATGTAAAAAAAATAGGAATAGCATTTTCATTTCAAGAAGTAGAAGAAATTCCTGTCGAAGATCATGATGAAAGACTTGATTGGATTTTAACTGAAAAACATTTATATAAAGTTCAATGAGAATTCTATTTTTAGGCGATGTAATGGGTCGATCTGGAAGACATGCTTTGAGAGATCATCTACCAGATGCTATTAAAAATAATAATATAGATTTTGTTATTGCTAATGGGGAAAATTCTGCTGGTGGCTTTGGTATTACAGAGCCAATATGCAACGAATTATATTCTTATGGAGTTAATGTAATCACAACTGGAAATCATTTGTGGGATCAAAAAGAGATAAATAGTTATATCGATAAAGATGATAAACTTTTAAAGCCTTATAATTTTGCTGAAGGCTCCCCAGGTTTAGGTGTAAATACTTATACGCATGAGAATGGACAAAAAATTGCGGTAATAAATTTAATGGGTAATCTATTTATGAGATCGTGTGATAATGCATTTTTTAAAATTGAAGAAGTTCTTAAAAATTTAAAAACTGAAGATCTATCATTTATATTTGTTGATTTTCACGCTGAAGCTACAAGTGAAAAAATGGCAATGGGACACCATCTTGACGGAAGAGTAACAGCAGTTGTTGGAACTCATACTCACGTTCCAACAGCAGATGCAACAATTATGGAACATGGAACAGCTTTTCAAACTGACGCTGGAATGTGTGGCGACTATGACTCAGTTATTGGCACAAAAAAAGAGGAGTTNGTAAGAAAATTTGCTACACAAGACACTGAGCGAAAAAGGGTACCTCCGGCTGATGGCGAAGGAACATTATGTGGGGTTATTATAGAATCAAACACTGAAAACTANTTAGCAAAAAGCATTCGTTCAATCCGTGTTGGAGGAAAAATCGGTAATTAAATGGCAGGCCACTCTAAATTTAAAAACATTATGTACCGCAAAGGTGCACAAGATAAAAAGAGAGCTAGTTTATTTTCTAAACTTTCAAAGGAAATTACGGTAGCAGCTAAGTTAGGTGCNCCTGATCCTGATCAAAATGCGAGATTAAGATCGGCTATACAATTAGCAAAAGCCTCAAGTTTCCCAAAGGAAAATATTGATAGAGCCATAAAAAAATCTTTGGATAAAGATACTGTTAACTATGATCAAATGAGGTACGAAGGATTTGGTCCAAACGGAACGTCGATAATTGTCGAGGCACTTACAGATAATCGAAATAGAACAGCCTCAAATGTAAGATCTGCATTTCAAAAATTTGGAGGTTCAATGGGCGAAACAGGTTCAGTCTCCCATGCATTTAATCATTATGGTTTTGTACGTTACAACAAAGACGTGACAAGTGAAGAAGATTTTTTCAACTTTTCAATTGAGGGTGGAGCTGAAGATTGTTTTATCGAAGAAGATACTTATGAAGCAGTATCCACGCCAGAAACTCTATCAAATTTATATAATTATTTAGATAAAAAATTTGGTGAACCTGTATCATCAGGTTTCCAATGGAAACCTGTTACGTATGTAGCAATTGAGGGAGATAAACTTAAATCCCTTATTAACTTGCTCAATGAACTTGATAATGACGAGGATGTTCAACAAGTCTTTTCAAATTTTGAGGCATCAGACGAAGAATTAGCAAAGTTTGCTTAATTTATTCACTTTCAAAAAAAATTTATATGAATTAATCTTAAATTATTAAGTAATTCTGATTCGCTTTATGCCAGGTAGTTCTCCAAAAAGAAAAGGTGATGGATACGAGAGAGAGCTTGCGAAGTACTTTAATGAAAAGATTTTTAATGGAGAAGATAAAGTTCAACGTATGCCTTTGTCAGGTGGTGGTGCTATCAAATCTTCTGGAGGTAGTGATTTAAAAAATACTCCTCATATATACGTCGAAGCTAAAAGAACTGAAAAGTTCAAAATTCATGAGTCAATGAGACAAGTTTGCGAAAATATTGAAACATCTAAATCAGACTCAATACCGGTTGTCATAACGAGAAGAAATCGAGAGGCAACAGGGGATTCGCTTTGTGTTTTNAAACTTGACGACTTTATAGAACTTTATCGAATATTAATTAATAGTAAAAAAGGACTTTAGGATTTGCCCTAATTAAGACAATATTTAATAATAATTGAAAAATTATGGAAAACGAAGATTTAGTAAGTGTTAGCCAAGTAAACGATGAGTTCACATTAATTTCACTTTTTTTTAGAGCGGATATTGTCGTAAAGTTGGTGATTCTAATTCTATTTGCTTCTTCTATTTTCTCATGGACTATAATAATTCATAAAATTCGTTTATTTCGTTCTTTAAAAGAAATCAGTAAGCAGTTTGAGGAAGAATTTTGGTCGGGAAGATCAATAAAAGAAATCACGAGTAGCACGAGAGAATTACCAGAAAGTCCAATTAAGTATGTTTTCAATGAAGCTGTTGATGAGATTGAAAAGTCTAATCAGGAAACTACAAAAAAAATAGATAGTTTAGTTGATAGATTAAATCGTGTTATGGAGGCAGCAATAGATTTTCAAAATGAGAAGCTATCCGAATACTTTAGTTATTTGGCAACAATAGGAGCTACGACTCCATTTATTGGATTATTTGGAACGGTCTGGGGTATAATGAATTCTTTTCAATCTATTGCNATTTCAAGAAATACCTCCCTTGCAGTAGTTGCTCCTGGAATAGCTGAAGCATTATTTGCAACAGCTCTAGGTTTATTAGCAGCAATACCAGCTGTTATAGCCTACAATATATTTACTAGTCAGGTGAATGATGAAAATGCAAGAATGTATCGATTTAAAGAACATTTTAATGTCATTTTCTCAAGAGGCTTGAGTACGAAATAGAAATTTTTAAATTGTGACACGTAACACTCGATCAAAACCATTCAGTGAAATTAACGTAACACCATTTGTTGATGTAATGTTGGTTTTATTAATCATTTTTATGGTAACCGCTCCTTTGTTAACAGTAGGAGTTCAGGTTGATTTACCTGAAACAAATGCTGATACTTTACAATCTGACAATGAACCACTTGAGGTAACAATTGATGCGAGCGGTAATATATTTATTCAAGAGACCGAGATAGGCATTTCTGAACTAGTTCCAAAAATGAAAGCAATAACAGAAAATAGGCTTGATACAAAAATTTATGTTAGAGGAGATGAAGCAATTGATTATGGACAGATAATGATGGTTTTAGGAGAGCTATCTGGTTCTGGTTTTACNAANGTTGCTTTGATTACTAAGCCATTAAGTAAATAATTAAAGCTATTTATATATGAGAGTTTCTGTTTTAGGGTCAATATTTCTACACGTTTTTATACTTTTATTCACGGTCTTATCTTTGCCATTATTTAATAATAATGATTTGGAAATGCCACCGGTCATACAAGTTGAATTAATAGAAATTGCAGAAAAAACAAATGTCCCACAAATTAGTAAAAAAATTGAAGAACAGAAAGAACCAATTGAAAAAAAGAAGGAAGAAACAAAATTAAACCAGCCAATTAGTAAACCTAAAGATGAAAAATCCAACGAAAAAGTAAAAGATCCGAGCGATGAAGAAAAAATTGAAAAGACAAAATTAGAAGAAAAAATGATACAAAACATGCCTGTACGAAAACCTGAAGTAAAGAAAAAAGACAAATTTGATCCTCTTAAATTAGCTGAGTTAATCGATAAACAAAAAGATACAAAAATGGATAATCCAGAAGAAATTATAGAAAAAGATTATGAAGCGTTAGACTCAACACCCAGTCTCGACAAACGACTTACTTTATCAGAGGAGGATGCTATTAGAGCTCAATTCATGCAATGCTGGAGCATTCCTCTTGGAATTCCATATGATGATACAATGATTGTTAAAATTAAGATTTATTTAAATACAGATGGTTCCTTACTCAAACCCCCAGAGGTTGTTCAGCACGAAAGGATGAATAAGCCTAGCGAAAAATATTTTAGAACTCTTGCTGAAAGTGCCCTTAGAGCTGTAAGACGTTGTGATCCTATAAAAGTTCCAGATGTTGAAAGATATGACAATTGGAAAAATTTACAGTTGAATTTTGATCCTAGAGAGATACTAAGAGGATAATTTATTATGAAAAAAATACTTTTATATATCGTAATAGCTCTTCATTTTTCATCTATTTCATTTGCTATCATTGAAATTGATATTACTGAAGGTAATAGAGAACCTCTACCAATTGCCATTACTGAATTTTTTCATGACACCGATAGTATTTTGGAGGATCAAAATATACCATCAAACATCCGTAAGGTTATAGCTGATGATTTAGAGAGAAGTGGATTATTTTTATCTGTAGATGAAAATGCATTTATTCAAAAAAATAGAGCTATGCATTTAAATCCACGTTTTGCTGATTGGAGATTGATAAAGGCTCAGGGCCTACTAACAGGAGAACTATCAATTGAAAATGAAAGGCTTCGAGTAGAGTTCAGACTTTGGGATACACTAGCAGAAAAGGAAATCGAGGGGCTTGTCTTAATTACGACAATTGAAAATTGGAGGAGAATTAGTCACATGATTGCAGATAAGATTTATGAGCGCCTAACTGGTGAGCAGGGCTACTTCGATACCAGAATAGTTTATGTCGCTGAAGAAGGACCAAAAAATAAACGTATTAAGAAACTTGCGATAATGGACCAGGACGGAGCAAATCATAAATTTTTGACTACAGGTAAAGAACTTGTTTTGACACCAAGATTTAATCCAGTAAGACAAGAGATTACTTATTTGTCTTATTTTAAAAATCTTCCGCGAGTATATTTATTAAACATCCAAACAGGTATTCAAGAAGTGGTAGGAGACTTTCCTGGTATGACATTCGCACCACGTTTTTCTCCAGATGGAAATAAGATCATCATGAGTTTAGCTAGAGAAGGTAATTCTGACATATATGTAATGGATTTAGTTTCCAGAGTAGTTGAAAGGCTAACAGACAGCCCCGCAATTGATACATCACCAAGCTATTCTCCAGATGGAAAAAGAATTACATTCAACTCTGATAGAGGAGGATCGCAACAAATTTATGTAATGGATAGTAATGGCAGAAACCAAAAAAGAATTTCTAAAGGAACAGGCAATTATGCTACACCTGTATGGTCACCAAGAGGTGATCTTATTGCTTTTACAAAAAATTTTCAGGGACAATATTTTATTGGAGTTATGAGAACAGATGGAACTGGAGAGAGACTTTTAACTGAAAATTGGTATCAAGAGGCTCCTTCTTGGTCTTCTAATGGAAGAGTTTTGATATTTTATAGAGAAACTAAGTCTAATGACGCAGGTCAGGGCCATTCCTCGGCAATCTGGTCAATTGATCTTACAGGATTTAATGAGAGAAAGCTTGAAACTCCAGTTGATGCGTCAGACCCATCATGGTCGAAATTGATACAATAGGCAATTTTTCGACTAAAATAGGACCATTTTAATCAATTCGCAGCTATTTTATTATAGACTTGCGTAACTTAAATTAATAAAGTACTAGGACTTGGGCGATCAAATATTACGGGAGTTTATAATGTTATTAACATTTAAAAATTTAAATAGGTTTTTAGTTTTATCTTTTGCAGCAATCATTCTAGCTGCATGTACTACAACACCGCAAGATACTGCATCTACATCATCATCATCAAGTTCAGCTTCTAAAGTCGAAGTCGTAGACGGAGTTTATGTTGGTACTGATACAGTAGAAATGCTTGCTGTTGATGTGCCGGACAGAGTGTTCTTTGCATATGATAGTTATTCACTAACAAGCGCAGCTCAGGCAACTTTAGCTAAACAAGCAAAATGGTTAAAGGCAAATGGATCAGTAACTATTGCTATTGAAGGTCATGCTGACGAAAGGGGTACAAGAGAATATAACTTAGCCCTAGGTGATAGAAGAGCAAATGCAGCTAAAGATTATTTAATGACGCAGGGCATAAGTGCTAGTCGAATTACTACTATTAGTTTTGGTAAGGAAAGACCAGTTAACAGTGCATCTAATAATAAAGCATGGGCTCAAAATAGACGTTCTGTAACAGTAAGAACCAACTAATTTATTAGACGCCTTTTTTTAGACAAAAAGATAAGCTTAATCTTTTAATTAAGGTTAGGTTTGATTAATTTAATGCTCAAAAGAATTCAATTTATTTTCTTTTTTATCCTTATCTCTTTAGTGCAGATTGTTCATGTTCAATCTGAAGAACTAGATGTAGATCAGTTGTTGCAAAAATTAGACTCAATTGAAAGCAGAATAAAGGTTCTTGAAAAGGCAACATTTAGCAAAACGACCTCTGGCGTTGGCAATAATGTTAGTCTTGATGATTACCAATCAATTATTACAAAACAATCTATTCAGATAGCTGAATTACAAAATGAAGTTCAATCACTGACAGCAAAAATCGAAGAAATGATATTTACAATGCAATCTACAGTAAATAATTTTAATACATTTAGAGAAGATACTGAATTTAGGTTTATCGATATAAATTCTAAAACTGAAAGTATAGAAAAAAACCAATTATCTATGGCATTACCCAATAATGAAACACAAACTAATAACTTAGTAGGTAACACGAGTGGGGAAGTAACTTTAGAACCTCAGTCACTTGGAACAATAAATGTGTCTTCAGAAGAGGAGTTGTCTGCTTCTCCATTTGAAATCAAAAAAGTTGATGAAGAAGAAGAGCAAGAAATTATAGATACCATTTCTCAGGATAATATTGTCGCTTTTGAAGAACAAGAAATTGTACTAGCGGTGCTGCCTGAAGGAGATGAAAAAGGTCAATATGAATACGCAATGGGTCTTCTCAAGCAAGGTGACTATGAACTTGCTGAAAAAGCATTTCAAGAATTTATGACTGTNGGAAATGATTCCAGTCTTTTAAGCAACGCAAACTTCTGGTTAGCAGAAACTTATTATGTTAGAGAAAATTATAAAGACGCAGCTAAAAATTATTTAAGCCTATACCAAGTTTATCCAGACTCAAAGAAAGCCGCAGATGCACTTTTAAAACTCGGAATATCTTTAGTAAATATGGACCAAAAAGAACAAGGGTGTGTAACTTTTATACAATTAAAGGACACCTATCCAAACGCGAATACTGCTGTATTAGACAGGGGTAAATTAGAAATCGAAAAAAATGGCTGTGAAATTAGTTAAGCCAATTAATCATAAAAAAGTCGTAAAAATAACTAATCAAGATTTCGAAGCAAAGATGAGAGAACTTCGAGTTAATTCAGATATTGCCGTAGCAGTTTCTGGTGGTCCAGATAGTTTAGCGCTCATGCATTTGTCTAATAGATATGCATTAAATAATAATATTAATTTAACTGTATTAAGTATTGATCATGGAATTAGAGCAGAGTCATCAAAAGAAATTGTATGGTTAAAAAAAGTCGCAAAAAAGAATAAAATTAACTTCTACTCAACTAAATTAAAAAAAAAGATCAACAGCTCTAATACCCTTTCCAAGGCAAGGACACTTCGATATGAGGCCTTATCAAAATATTGTAACAAGAAAAAAATTAAATTCTTATTAACAGCTCATCATCTTGATGACGAAATAGAAAATTTTTTAATGAGATTAATAAGGGGCAGTGGTGTAAAAGGACTTTCATCATTAAAAGTAAAATCTAGATATAAGAATACAAAGTTAATTTTAGTTAGGCCATTACTCGAGTACTCAAAAAAATCTCTTGTTGCGTATTTATCTGAGCAAAAGCAAGTTTATATAAACGACAGAACGAATTATAATAATAAGTATGATAGGTCTCGTATTCGAAAGTTATCTCAACAATTAATACATGAAGGTCTCAGTAAAGTTAGGTTTAAAAACGTCTTAAAGAATTTAAAAAGTGCAGATACCGCAATTAATACTGCAGTTAGCAATTACTTAGATGAACAAGTAAAACTCAATCAAAAGAAAATTATTAGTTTTAAGTCTCAGGAATTTATAAACTTACCCGAAGAAATTCAACATAGAGTACTTGTAAAACTGTGCAGATTTGCTGGAAAAAGCAATAAAGTGCCTAGATCGCGATCAGTACAAGAATTGATAAATTCAATTGTGAAAGAAAAAAGCTTTAAGCGTACATTAAATAGTTGCACATTTGTTGGGCAGAAGGGAGTGGTAAATATTCATTCTGAGAACAACATATCTAAACCTAATAAGACTAAAAATTTGGCCATTTCTAAAAATTGGACAAAATTTATCGAGCATTACTAGACTAAGCTATTGAATATAATGTTAAATTTTATTGATATATTTTCTTGTATGCTGAAAAATAGTAATTATCTAATAATATCAATATCTTTATTATGATGAATTTGCGAAATATAGTTCTTTGGCTCTTTATTGCTTTAATCGTTTTTGGACTGTTTAATTTATTTAGTAACACTAGTGGTGACAGAAATACTGTTGATTTAACGTACTCACAATTTTTAGATGAAGTTGAAGCAGGCTCAATTAAAGATGTAATTATTCGAGGTAATAATATCAACGGAGCTTTTGAAGATGGTAGATCTTTTAAAACTTATGCCGCTAATGACCCAACACTCGTTGATAGACTTAATGATAGAGGTGTAAACATATCAGCTGCACCACTAGACGACGGTTATCCGTCACTTCTTGGAGTTTTAATTTCCTGGTTCCCAATGCTCTTACTTATTGGTGTATGGATTTTTTTCATGCGTCAGATGCAAGGTGGAAGAGGAGGAGCAATGGGGTTTGGAAGATCCAAGGCCAAATTACTAACTGAAAATAAAAATAAAGTTACTTTTAATGATGTAGCTGGAATAGATGAAGCAAAAGAAGAGCTTGTTGAAATTGTTGAGTTTTTAAAGGATCCAAGAAAATTTCAAAAACTTGGTGGTAGGATTCCAAAAGGTGCCTTACTAATTGGCCCTCCAGGAACAGGAAAGACATTGCTTGCTAGAGCTGTAGCAGGGGAGGCCGGTGTACCTTTTTTTACAATCTCGGGTTCTGATTTTGTTGAAATGTTTGTTGGTGTTGGAGCATCTCGAGTTAGGGATATGTTCGAGCAAGGAAGAAGAAATGCGCCATGCATAATTTTCATTGATGAAATTGATGCTGTTGGAAGAAGCCGTGGAGCAGGCCTTGGTGGTGGTAATGATGAGAGAGAACAGACACTTAATCAGATTTTAGTTGAGATGGACGGATTTGATACTCAGGAAGGTATTATTTTGGTTGCCGCGACTAACAGACCAGATGTACTTGATCCTGCCCTATTAAGACCAGGTCGTTTTGACAGACAGGTTGTTGTTCCTAATCCAGATATCTTAGGCAGAGAAGCAATTCTGAAAGTTCATATTAAAAAAATCTCTGTCGCGCCTGATGTAGATATTAGAACAATAGCAAGAGGAACACCTGGTTTTTCTGGTGCTGATCTAGCTAACATTGTAAATGAAGCAGCATTGTTGGCAGCAAGAAAAAATAAGAAAATTGTTACTATGGTAGATTTTGAGGAAGCAAAAGATAAGGTAATGATGGGGTCTGAAAGAAGATCTCTTGTTATGAGTCAAGAAGAAAAAGAACTTACCGCTTACCATGAAGGAGGTCACGCTGTTGTTGCATTAAATCAATCTGCATCAGATCCAATACATAAAGCTACAATAATACCAAGAGGTAGAGCCCTTGGAATGGTGATGAGGCTGCCCGAAAGAGACCAATTATCTTTACCTAGGGAAAAAATGTTAGCAGATATCACAGTTGCTATGGGCGGTAGAGTTGCTGAAGAAATAATCTTTGGTGACAAAAAAGTTACTTCTGGTGCTTCATCAGACATCGAAATGGCAACTAAGATGGCTAGAAATATGGTTACTAAATTTGGAATGAGCGAAAAATTAGGACCATTACAATATGGTGAAAATGAGGAAGAAGTATTTTTAGGAAGATCAGTACAAAGACATCAAAATGTGTCTGAGGAAACAGCTAAACTTATAGATTCAGAGATCAGGCAAATTGTTGATAGCTGTTATGATTTAGCAAAGAAAATTTTAAATGAAAAAATAGACGATTTGCATGCTCTTGCAAAAGGTTTAATTGAATACGAAACTTTAAATGGAGATGAAATAACTACATTATTAAAAGAGGGTAAGATCGACAGATCCAATCCTGAAGAAGAGATTAATAATGCNGGACCNTCTGTNCCTAAAAGTGGTAANTCAGCTCCCGTTGGTCCTAGTTTCAAGCCTAAACCTCAAACAAGTTAACTAATTACAGTGTCCCTTGTGCGTAATTCGAATAGATATTACGTGCGACCAATATTTAGTAAAATAAAAACAAAAGATTCACTTTTTCTTGGGTCCTCCAAATTATTCTTTAATGAAATTGAATTAATAACAAGAGGCAAAACCAAGACTCGATCAAAGTTTCTAAAAATTAATGAAATAAAATATTTGGAACCTGATATTCAGAGAGACATAAACAAAAGAATTTCAAATATTACAAAGAAAAGAAAAAAATTAGGAAAGTTTAACTTTGAAAGATCACTTGTGATGGGTATTCTTAATGTAACGCCTGATAGCTTTTTTGACGGCGGAAAATATTTATTACACGATAATGCAATTGAGCAGTTTAAAAAACTAATTAAAGAAGGCGCAGATATCATTGATATTGGCGGAGAGTCAACAAGGCCTGGATCAAAAGAAATTACAGTTAATGAGGAAATTAGCCGAATTATTCCAATAATTTCTCAAATCAGAAAAAAATATAAGAAAGAATTTATCTCGGTAGATACAAGAAAATCTCAAGTTATGAAAGAAGCATGTAAATTTAATATAAATCTAATAAATGATGTTTCAGGACTGAGATTTGATAAAAATTCAAAAAAATTTTTAAACTCGAATAAAATTCCTTTTGTTTTAATGCATTCAATTTCAACTCCTGAAAAGATGCAAAAAAATATAAAGTACAAAGATGTACTTCTTGATATTTATGATTTCTTTGAGAAGCAAATCAGTCTATGCGAGAAAAATGGCATATCTAAAAGCCGAATTATAATAGACCCTGGAATTGGTTTTGGTAAAACTTTGCAACAAAATTTGAAACTAATTTCAAACATCGCATTATTTCATTCTTTGGGCCTTCCTGTGTTATTGGGAAGCTCTCGAAAAAGTTTTATTGGCAAGATTGAAAAAAATGAATTATACGAAGATCGATTAGGCGGTTCAATAGCAACGGTTATGCATGGACTAGCTGAAGGAGTTCAAATATTTAGGGTGCACGATGTTTATGCAACAAAACAATCAATTAAGGTTTATTCTAAAATAAAATGAAAAAGTTTTTTGGAACAGATGGAGTAAGAGCAAGTTCAAATAGTCAAAAACTTAATGGCCTGACACTTATNAAGCTCGGAATGGCACTAGGTAAACATTTTACTGTTGGAGAACATCGTCACAANGTNGTTATTGGTAAAGATACAAGACTATCAGGNTATATGATTGAACANGCATTAACCTCTGGATTATTATCTATGGGAATGGATGTCTTTCTTTTTGGGCCCATACCTACACCCGCAGTTGCAATGTTGACAAAATCTATGCGAGCAGACTTAGGAATAATGATAACTGCTTCACACAACCAATATCAAGATAATGGTATTAAAATATTTGATAAAAATGGAAATAAATTATCAGACAAAACTGAAATTGAAATAGAGCATCTTATGGAGTCTGAATTGGAAAATTCATTAGCGGGTCCAGAAAAAATAGGCAGAGCAAAAAGACTCGAAGATGCAAATGGTAGATATATAGAATTCCTAAAAGGTACTTTTCCTAAATCACAACGGCTTGATGGTCTTAAAATTGTAATAGATTGTGCAAATGGGGCTTCTTATATTTCTGCACCTTTAATTTTATGGGAGCTTGGTGCAGAAGTTATTCAAATAGCTACTCAACCAAATGGAACTAATATAAATTTCGAATGTGGGTCTACTAATACCAATAAACTTGCTAAAAAAGTATTAGAGGAGAAGGCTGATATTGGTATTGCCTTAGATGGCGATGGCGATCGATTGGCTGTTATTGATGAAAAAGGACATTTAGTCAATGGCGACCAGATACTGGCATTACTAGCTATTGAAATGTCAAAAGATAAAAAATTAAAAAATAATAATGTAGTTGGTACTTCAATGGCAAACATGGGCTTAGAAACTTTATTAAAGAAACATAACATTGGGTTAATCAGGGCAAAAGTTGGTGATCGATATGTAAAGGAAAAAATGATTTCAGAAGATTTAAATTTAGGCGGTGAACAATCTGGACACATAATTTTACGTGATTTTACTTCATCAGGAGATGGAATAGTAGTTGCTCTTCAAGTTCTATCTATCTTAAATAGAAAAAAAGGAAAAGCCAGTGACTGCCTTCATTTATTCAGTCCTCTACCACAAAACCTGATTAATTTCCGCGTAAAAGAAAGAAATATTTTAGATCACGAGGATACGAAATTATTTATCAAATCTTGTGAAGAAAAAGTTTCAGAAGACGGAAGAATCGTAGTTAGAATGTCTGGTACTGAACCTCTTTTAAGAGTTATGATTGAAAGTGGAAATCAGCATACAATTGATGAATTAACTGAAAGCGTAACAAAATATTTTTCATAAAATAAAGGCATTAAATGACAGGTGTTGTAATTGTTGGATCCCAATGGGGAGACGAAGGGAAGGGAAAGATTGTCGATTGGTTATCAAGCCAGGCCGATATTGTAATAAGATTTCAAGGAGGTCATAATGCCGGTCATACTCTCGTAATAAATAATGAAACATTCAAATTAAATATTCTACCCTCCGGAATTTTAAGAAAAGGCAAAATTTCGATAATTGGAAATGGCGTGGTTTTGGATCTAGCTGCCTTTCAAAAAGAAGTAGCTGGGTTAAAAGAAAGAGGAGTAGATATAACTCCTTCAAATTTATACATATCGGACAGAGCGACAATAATTTTACCCCTTCATCAATCACTCGATGAATTAAGAGAAAATAACAACTTAATAAAAATTGGTACAACAAAACGAGGAATAGGACCTGCTTACGAAGATAAAGTTGGAAGAAGAGCAATAAGATTATGTGATTTATTTGATAAGGAAAAATTAAAAAAGAAAATTGAAATTTTACTCAATCATCATAATGCGATAATGAGAGGTTTTGGATTGGATGAATACAATTTAGAAGAAGTAGTCAGTGAAATATATGAATTAGGGGAATATGCCAAACCTTTTGCAAAAACAATAAATGACATAACTAACGTAATAAACAGCGGCAAAGAAAAAATTTTATTTGAGGGAGCTCAAGGATTTCTTTTAGATATTGACCATGGAACCTATCCTTTTGTAACATCATCAAATGTTCACGCTAGTTATGCATCTATTGGCAGTGGATTGAATCCAAAAGTTATTAATCATATCCTTGCAATTACAAAAGCATATACGACGAGAGTTGGGAATGGTCCTTTTCCCACAGAGCAAGACAATGAAATAGGCAATAAACTTGGAGAAATTGGCCATGAATTTGGAACAGTGACAAATAGAAAGAGAAGATGTGGTTGGTTTGACTCAGTTTTAGTTCGTCAAGCTTTAATTCAATCGGGAGCAACAGGTATTGCTCTTACTAAAATCGATGTATTAGATCACTTTGATGAAATTAAAATGTGTGTAGGATATAATTTAAATGGAAAAGAAATAGATTACTACCCAAGCTCTGAACAAGATCAAGAGACTATAGAGCCAATCTATGAGACCTTTCAAGGATGGATGAGTACAACAACTGGCATAAACAGCTTCGATGAATTGCCAGAAAACGCAAAAAAGTATGTCAATCGTATTAGTGAGCTCACAAAAACTAAGATAGATTTAATTTCCACTAGCCCTAGACGTGAGGACACAATACTAATAAACAAATTATTTAATTAAGCCTGAATTAATTTAGTATCTCTTGCGAGACTTAACATTTCTGTTTGAAGCTTCTGAAATGCTCTTTCTTCTATTTGTCGAATTCGTTCTCTACTGATGTTGTACTCATTGCTAAGTTCTTCTAGAGTTTTAGGAGTTTCAGATAATTTCCTATCTTGTATAATATGTTTTTCCCTATCATTTAATACATTAATTGCTTTATTGAGAAGAGCTTTTCTTTTTGAAACTTCTTCTTTCTCAGCTATTTTGACTTCGTGATCCGCATCTTCGTCAACTAGCCATTCTTGCCATTCTTCTTCACCGTCTGCACTAACCACTGCATTAAGAGAATAATCATTTCCAGAAATTCTTCCTTCCATTTCCGAAACTTCTTTTTCAGAAACATTTAATTGATTGGCAATTTCTGTAACTTGATGAGGTTTAAGTGANCCTTCACTATAGTCACTTAGTCTATTTTTAAGTTTCTTAAGATTAAAAAATAGTTTTTTTTGAGCTGCGGTGGTTCCAATCTTTACTAAACTCCATGATTTAAGTACATACTCCTGAATAGCAGCTCTAATCCACCACATAGCATAAGTCGCTAATCTGAAACCTTTATCTGGGTCATACTTTTTAACTGCTTGCATCAGACCTATATTTCCTTCAGATATAAGTTCTGTAACAGGAAGTCCGTATCCTCGATAACCCATCGCTATTCGGGCAACGAGTCTGAGATGGCTTGTAACAAGTGCATGAGCTGCACTCGTATCCCCTTCATCTCTCCACTTCTTAGCAAGATTGATTTCTTGCTTTTCTGTAAGCATAGGAAACTTCTTGATCTGCTGAAGATAATGACCGAGGCTACCTTCATTGGACAATGCTGGTAAATTATAGTTTTTGCTCATATCCAAAATATGGTTACTTTTTTCTAGAAATCAATGTTCAGCTTTTAATTGAATTTACCAATTTGCTCAAGTAATCCGGCATAACAGACTGAAAATGAAGCATTTTTTCTTTTTTAGGATGAAGAAACCCAAGAGATTGCGCATGCAGAGCCTGTCCTGGCAACATTTTAATCGATTGAACCGTGCTTTCTGAAAGTGATTTTAGTTTACTTTGAGGCGATCGCCCATAAGTACGGTCTCCTATGAGTGGATTTCCCTTTTCTGTTAGATGCACTCTTATTTGATGAGTTCTTCCGGTTTCTAAGCGACATTCTAATACTGTGGCAACAATTTGATTTTTTTTGTTCTTTAAATTTTCAAGTGTCTTGTAATGAGTGATAGCAACCTTACCTCTACTCACAGAACTCATCATTTTTGTTCTATTCCTATTACTTCTAGATAAGAGTGACTTAATTTTTCCATTTGCTGGTGAGATTTTGTTCCAGCATACAGCAATATAAACTCTTTCGATAGAGTGAGCAGCAAATTGGTCAGATAAATGTTTATGAGTAAAATCATTTTTAGCTATTACAACCAGTCCGCTCGTGTCTTTATCAATTCGATGAACTATTCCTGGCCTTTGAGCATCACCTACAAATTTTAATTCATCTCCACAATGATTGATCAAAGCATTAACAATTGTACCTGTCTTATTTCCAGCGCCGGGGTGCATTACAATACCTGCAGGTTTATTGATAACTATCAAATCCTTATCTTCATAAACAATATTTAATTTTATGTTTTCACCAATTATTGGTGTCTCATTTGCTAATTTTATATTCACTGAAATATGATCGCCTAATGAGATCTTATAATCAGGATCTACAATATTATTATTTACTGTAATATTGGAGGACTTTATTAATTGAATTATTTTAGACCTACTAAATTCTTTCAAATTTAAAGCAATATATTTGTCTATACGTTGGCCTACTTGCTTCTTATGGTTGACTTTGTATTGATAGAACATTATGAGATAACGATGTACCAAAAAATTATGCTATTTATAGTTATATTTCTCGGAATTGTAATTTTAATTGGTACCACGATTGTTATTACTACTATTATTGAGCGATCATACAAGATTGATTTTTTTACTTCCACTGATAATTCTGAGAAGGATATAAATATTGAAAAAAAATGTGATCTTGTGGGTGAAAAAACTAAAGTTATTTCTCTAAGTGAGGACAAATTAGCTATTATTTGTGAGGGTCGTATTGAGGTAATGAATTTATCTAATAATCAAGTAGAAAAAGTAGTTAACTACTAGCTTGCTCTATAAAAACTGGTCTCTACATCAGGTAAAGTTTCTTTTTTAAGGATGAGATCAGATGCCTTTTCAGCGATCATTACAGTTGTTGCATTGAGATTTCCTGTAATGATATTTGGCATTATTGAAGCATCTACAACTCTTAAATTTTCAATCCCATAAACTTTGAGCTCTTCATCGACAACAGATAACTCATCTTTTCCCATCTTGCATGTACAAGAAGGATGATAAGCAGTATCACCTTTATTTTTAATGAATTCATTTAAATCACCCTCAGAGCTTGAATTTATTCCAGGGTTAATTTCTTTTCCTCGATATTTATCAAAAGCTTTTTGATGAAAAATTTCCCTTGCAATTTTAATACCATCTCTCATTTCTTTTAAATCATGCTCTGTCTGCATATAATTAAACTGTATAGCGGGTGAAGCTGAGGGATTGTTTGACTTTAATTTGACATGTCCTCTACTTGTTGGCCTCATTGGTCCTACATGCGCTTGAAAAGAATGAGAGCTTGGAGATTGTCTTCCATGATCCAATACAAGCGATGGAAAGAAGTGATACTGAATATTAGGATAATCAACCATATCATTACTTCTCACGAAGCCGCCNGTNTCTAAGTTTGAATATGCTGCCACTCCAGATTTAAAAATAAACCACTCTATCCCTATGAATGCCATTCTTATTGGATTATATGATGTGTAAAGTGTAACGGGCTTTGTACATTCATATTGTAAATAAGTTTCAAGATGATCCTGTAAATTTTCACCTACACCTCTCAGGTCATGTTGAACAGATATATCTAATTTTTTTAGTTCTTCAGCATTTCCTATACCTGAAAGCATTAGAAGTTGAGGTGAATTTATTGCTCCAGCTGATAATATCACTTCATTTTCAGCATNTATTTTTTTTNTCTCTCTTCCTGTAGTACATTCAACCCCAACGGCTTTATTATTTTCAATAATAACTTTGTTTACTATTGTATTTGTAATGACGGTAAGATTTCTTCTATTAATAACTGGATGCAAGTAAGTTACACTCGTACTNTGTCTTCTGCCTCCNTAAATAGTGGTNTCCATTAGACCAAATCCCTCTTGCTTATATCCATTCATGTCATTATTTATCTCATAGCCGGCTTGTTCTGCCGCTTCTAGGTAGACCTTACTCAATTCATTGCCTTCCGAAGATCGAGATAATTTTAAAGGACCGCTTTTATTCCTATAAGTTTCATCTAATCCTTCAATTGACTCTGATTTTTTAAAATACGGAAGAACATTATTATAATTCCATGACTTAAGATCTTTTTGAGCCCAGTTTTCAAAATCCATTGGATTTCCTCTTACATGAACCATACCGTTGTGTGATGAACTTCCTCCCAACATCTTTCCTCTTGGGCAAAACATTTTTCTATTGTTCATGAACGGTTCAGGCTCAGTTTCGTATAAATAATTATATTTTGGGTCATGCATTGTGTATAATAAAGCTGCNGGCATTGAGGTTTTCCACGTTTTATCCGATGGACCTGACTCTATTAACAATACATTTATCTCTGGATCAGCTGAAAGTCTATTTGCCAGAACACAACCCGCACTTCCGGCACCAATAATAATATAATTATAAGAATTAAATTGCATAACTAATTTTACCAAAGTTTGTAATTATAGTACAACATAAGCTTATGTTAAAAAATTTAAACCCCAATTATGCAATTGTACTTTCAACATTATTGTGGGGTACGTGGTGGTATCCATTAAGGCTACTTAATGAATATGCGTATAATAATGCAATTCCACTCACTTTAAGTTTCACTATTGCTGGGTTATTTTTATTATTTTTTTCATACAAAAATATATCGAAATTAACTAATCGAAATTTGATACTTACAATAGTCGCAGCCTCAGCAGGAGCGGCTGCAATGTGTCTTTATAATGAAGGTTTAATTAGAGGTAATGTTGCAAGAGTCTTAATCTTTTTTTATTTAACAGCTGTATGGAGCACTTTAATTGAAATTATTTTTCTAAGAGCGGCCTTAAACATTTATAGGTTTTTTTCAATTTCTTCAGGTTTTATAGGTCTGTTTATTATAACTGGGTTGGATCAAGGAAATTTTATGCCTAGCACACTTGCAGATCTGTTTGGAATTCTCTCAGGATTTCTCTGGTCAATCTGTGCAACACTCATAAGAATAAATGAGGAACTTGATGTAAATTTCGGTACTTCAGTTTTTATTTTAATTGGGGGTCTTTTTGTTGTTATTGCAACATTCTTACCAGATGGGCAAATACTTTCAGGATTTAACTATGATATTTTAAAGAATACTATTTTGATAATTTTAATATTCGCATTTATCTGGTTATTGCCAGGTTACTGGCTTGTCACTTATGGTCAGGATCAAGTTGATCCAGGACGCGCGGGGATCCTATTGATGTTTGAAGTTGTTATTGGCGTTATATCTGCCTATCTGCTTGCAAATGAAATAATCTCGATTAGAGAGTTTATTGGCGCAATATTCGTAATGAGCGCACCATTAATTGAGATCTATTCAGTAAAAAAATAATTAAATCAGACGTTTATCTAATTAATTACGTAACATAATTTAATTTTTTTTTATGTGGAAGCACTTACATATATATGTTTCAATTATAATGAAAGATATAAATTAGGAGATTAAAATGAATAAATTTTTTAAAAAATCTGCAATTGGAATATTTTTAGCAGGTTTTGCAGTTATTTTTGCAGTTAGTTGTGACAGGAATCAGGAAGTAGCTGATTGTGGCACAATTACTGTCGCAGAAATGAATTGGGCATCAGCTGAAATGTTTGCTCATGTAGATAAAATAGTATTAGAAAATGGGTATGGTTGTAATGTTGAACTTGTACCCGGCGATACTATGCCAACAGCAACATCAATGATGGAAAAAGGTGAGCCGGATGTAGCTCCTGAACTNTGGATTAATTCAGTTCGTATAGCTCTAGATAATGCAGTAGGTGAGGGTCGTTTGCATTATGCAGCTGAGGTACTGTCTGACACTGGTGAAGAAGGATGGTGGATTCCTCAGTACATGGCTGATGCAAATCCTGATATCCAAACNGTTTATGACGTTATAGAGCGCCCTGAACTTTTCCCTCATCCGGAAGGTGGAGATGGAGCAATTTATACATGTCCATCAGGTTGGAACTGTCAAATTAGTACTGGAAATCTCTTTAGAGCATATGATATGGAAGCAAAAGGATGGAGACTAGTTGATCCTGGATCAGGTGGTGCATTAGCTGGTGCTATCGGTGAAGCATATAATAAAGAAGAGGGATGGCTAGGATACTATTGGGCTCCTACAGCAGTTCTTGGCAAATATCCACTTAAGAAACTAAGCTTTGGTGTTGAACACAGTAAAGAAGAGTGGGACACTTGTACTTCTCAAGACGGATGTGCAGATCCAAAACCTAACGCATGGGTTGTTTCTGAAGTATACACTGTTGTAACTGATAACTTTAAAAATAGTTCTGATCTTGGAATGGAATACATTTCAAAGAGAGCACTTCCAAACAGCACTGTTAATGCTTTATTAGCTTGGAAAGATGACAATCAAGCATCTGGCGAAGACACAGCTATACATTTTCTGAAAAACTATACAGAATGGCACAGCTGGGTTGACGGTAATGCNAAAGCTAAAATTGAAGCAGCGTTATAATTAAAAAAATAATATTGCGGACTATAGAAATATAGTCCGCATATNTATATGAACTTTACCGAATTTTTTATTTCATTTCCTGAAATGAGTAAGGAGAGTCTTCGCCTATTTAAGAAGTCTCTTGATGGCGCTTACCGAAACTTTTCACGTGAATATGGCGATACAATTGAAGCGGTTTTTGATCCAGTGCTTTATTTCTTAGTATGGTTTGAAAAAATACTACAAAATTCTCCATGGCCTGTCGTAATAATCGTTTTCTTATTATTGATTTATTATGGAAGTAGAAGCATCGCTCTAACTATTTCATCTTTAATTGCTTTTTTATTAATTGGATATTTTGGAATGTGGGATGATACGATGTCCACAGTCAGTATTATTGGTGTTTGCACACTAATGTCTATCGGCCTAGGTATACCAATTGGCATATTAATGTCAGGATCTGATAGGGCGAGAGCCGCAATTACTCCAATTTTAGATATTATGCAAACGATGCCAAGTTTTGTGTATCTCATTCCAGTTGTTATGTTATTAGGTATTGGTAAAATTCCTGGTTTACTTGCAGTTATAATCTATGCAATCCCACCAATAATTCGACTTACTGATCTTGGTATTAGAGAAGTTAATAAAGAAGTTTTAGAAGCCGCAGATGCATTTGGCGCCAATAGAACTCAGAAATTATTTAGAGTACAGCTTCCATTAGCTTTACCAACAATTTTCGCTGGTATTAATCAAACAATAATGATGGCACTCGCCATGGTAGTTATTGCTTCAATGATTGGGGTTAAAGGATTGGGACAACCAGTCTTAAAAGCCATCACCAATCAATATTTTACAATGGGCCTTCTCAATGGTTTGGCTATTGTAGCTTTGGCGATCATATTTGACAGGGTTTCTCAGTCATTCGGCAAAAGAATGCAGCAATATAGGGCTGGCGCAAATGAGTGAGATAAAGATTAAGATAGAAAATTTGTATAAAATTTTTGGATCAAGACCAAGAGAGTACACAGACATAGTTAGAGATGGTGTTGATAAAGACGAGTTATTATCAAAATATAATCATGTTCTTGGGTTGGATAATATTTCTCTAGATATCAAGGAGCATTCAATACAAGTTGTAATGGGATTATCAGGGTCAGGAAAATCTACTTTGATAAGACACATTAATAGATTGATTGAACCAACCGAGGGAACGGTCACAGTTGATGGAGAGGATATTACTAAACTTAATAAAATGGATCTTCTAGAGTTTAGAAGAAATAAAACAGGGATGGTTTTTCAACGCTTTGCACTATTTCCTCATCAAAATATATTAGACAATGTCCAGTTTGGATTGAGCATAAAAAATCTAGATAAGTCAGACTCTATAGAAAGAGCAATGTACTGGATCGAAAAAGTTGGTTTAACCGGTTTTGAAAATAAATTCCCAAATCAATTGTCAGGAGGAATGCAGCAAAGAGTAGGTTTAGCTAGGGCGTTAGCTACTGATCCAGATATATTGCTAATGGACGAAGCCTTTAGTGCGCTTGATCCATTAATAAGAACTGATATGCAGGACCAATTACTGGACTTACAAAAGAATTTAAATAAAACAATTATGTTNATAACTCATGACCTCGATGAGGCACTAAAATTAGGCGACCGAATAGCTATACTCAATGGCGGAAAACTTGTTCAAGATGGAAATGCAGAGGAAATTCTTTTAAAACCCGCTGATCAATATGTGGCCAATTTTGTTAAGGATGTTAATCGTATAAAGGTTTTAAAAATCAAGACAATTCTTGACCAAGGAGGTGAACGAGCAAATTCTAATCCAACTGTAAACGTAAATGATAGTATTGAAAATTGCTTGCCGGCNATACTTGAAAGTCAATCNGGTCTTAACGTAATTGATGAGAAAAACAANTTTGTTGGCTCAGTATCAAAAAACAAAATTATAGATATTTTGCANAAATCTAAGGATTAATTCTACTAAATTTTTTTATTGCCTTAAATTTTTACCGGTTTGGTCATAACAAGCATNATCAACAATTGAGGCATTATAAAANTCTCCATTTATTTCAACTTGCAAAACTTCTTTGGATTTTAATAAATCATTGTTCAAGTATGCAAAAGCAATACTTTTTTGCACATAGTGGCCGAAGCCTCCAGATGTTACATATCCGATACATACTTCATTCTGCATAACAGCTTCATTGCTAGTCACATCTATGTTGTCAGTTTCAATTACCAAGGAAAATAATCTGTGATTGCTATCATCTTTAACTGCAGCGTCTTTACCAATAAAATCTTTATCCCAATTTATAAATGCAGAAAGGCCAGTTTCTTTTGGAGTATAGTCAGGTCTAAAATCTAGTGTCCATGCGCCCCAATTTTTTTCTAGTCTCATAGACATCAAAGCTCTTCCGCCAAAAGGTTTAATGTTGAATTCTTCTCCTGCATCCTCAATAGCCTCATACAGCTTGATTTGATAGTGTGGAGCTACATATATTTCATATCCCAATTCTCCAGTAAATGACAACCGGTTGACTAATGCAGGAACACCAGCAACAAACATTTGTCTAGAATCTCTAAATTTAAATGACTCATTAGAAACATCTTCTCTTACCAATAATTGCAGTAAATTTCTAGACTTTGGGCCAGAAATAGCAAGGCCGTGATAATCATCAGATCTGTTTTTATAAATGACCTCATATTGATCTAGATGTTGTTCAAACCATCGTCGATGCATTTCCTGAGCGGCACCAGATCCATAAACCATAAAATGATTTTCACTAATACACGAAACTGTAAGGTCCCCATATAATTTACCTTTTTTAGATAGCATTGGACTTAGTGCTATGCGTCCAACTTTAGGTATTCTACCTGCCAAAATATAATCCAAAAATTTTCTTGAGTCTTTTCCCTTAAATTCATGTTTAGAAAAATTAGCAATCTCTGTTACTCCAACGTTTTCTCTTACATTTTTTACTTCATTTGAAACATAGTTATGGGATCGAGAGCGCTTGATAGTTGGTTCTTCGTAAGCATCATCAGGATTATCAGCAAACCATAGAACATTTTCGAGTCCAAAGCTGTCACCCATAACTGCTCCCATGTTAACGAAGCGATCATATAAAGCTGTAGTTTTTTGTTTCCTTCCTTTTGGCAAAGTCTCATTTGGAAATGTCATAATAAATCTTCGTTCATAATTTTCAGATGATTTAATTGTTCCATAATGTGGAGATGCATAATCACCAAACCGTGCGACATCCATCGCCCAAACATCTATGGAAGGTTCACCATCAATAATCCATTCTGCAATACATTTGCCAACACCTCCTCCTTGACAGAACCCGGCCATAACACCGACTGCTACCCAATAATTTCTCATACCTGGAACTGGTCCAATGAGAGGATTTCCATCAGGACCAAATGTAAAAGGGCCGTTAACAATATTTTTAATTCCTGCTTTTTCCAAAGCTGGCATTCTCTCAAAACCAATGACTAATCGATCTTGAATATTTTCTAATTTTGGTTCCAACAGTTCATGTCCAAAATCTAATGGGGTTCCCTGAACTTTCCAAGGAGTAGACTTATGTTCATATGTGCCAAGCAACATGCCTTGTCCTTCTTGTCTAAAATAGATATTACCATCAAAATCAGTTCCAACTGGTAGCCTTGTTCCCTTAGGCATCGCTGCTATTTCTGGAATTGTATCAGTGATTAAATAATGATGCTCCATTGGCTGTACAGGCAAATTTAATCCAGCAAGTTTACTGACCTCTCTCGCCCAAAGTCCTGCAGCATTAATTACAATTTCTGTATGAATATTGCCCTTATCAGTAAACACATCCCAGGTTCCATCTTCTCTTTGCTTAGTGTCTTTAACCTCAGTATTTGTGTAATAGTTAGCGCCATGAACTTTTGCAGATTTTGCAAATGCATATGTGACACCTGATGGATCTACTTCTCCATCGATCGGATCCCACAAAGCTGAAATATATTTATTGGGATCGATAAGAGGATTTTTTTTTGCAACCTCCTCTAATGAGATAAACTCTTGATCAAGACCCATATATCTGGCTTTTGTTCTTTCTCTTTTAAGATAATCAGACCAAACTTCATTAGAGGCTAAATAAAACCCTCCACTTGGTTTAAAGCCAACTGAATGACCTGAAGTCTCTTCAATTTCCTTNTACAAGTTTATTGTATATGCCATCAGTCTGGATATGTTTGGATCTGAAGAAATGACATGAACGTTTCCTGCGGCATGCCATGAGGAGCCTGCTGTTAATTCTTTTCGCTCAAGGAGAACGCAGTCCTTCACCCCAAACTTTGCTAAATGGAAAAGAATAGAGCAACCTACAACTCCCCCGCCAATAACAACAACTTTAGCATGAGTTTGCATTCTTAAGGTGTGAATTCTTTATTTACCTGCTTAAGAGTTTCGTCTGTTCCATGGTGAAAATGTTTTCTCATGTCCGGCATATATTTCATCGAAATTGGTTTTTTACCAACTGCAACTGACATTTCTCTCACGTGATGTGCTTCGGCGCCACAACAAATTCCAATAAAGTTGATATTTTTTTCCATACAGTCTGCAGCAAATTTAGCCATTTCAAAACGATTACAAAAAAGATTATCCAAGGCTACAGGAAATGCATTATTTCCAGGAATACAATCACATCCATCATCTGAAATATTTAAAAAACCAGGTTCCTTTTCTGTTGTTCGATAAGGCACTGGCAATCCAGCAACATGGCAAGATACTTTATCTCTTACTTTTTCTAGAAGTTTCATAGTCATATCTGGCCCTCTATAACAGTTTAAACCAACGACATTTGCACCCAAGTCTTCCATCATTTTACATGCATCTTCAGGTGTATGTCCTTCTCTTGTCTTATCTCCCCTGGGTATCGCAAAATTTGTAACTGCAATCATGCCTTCATCTTTGATTGCTTTTAGAGCAATTTTCATTTCCTCAGTCCAATTAATTGTCTCAGCGACAATAAAATCAACTCCCGCTTCCTTTGCCCACGCCACTTGTTCCTCATACATTTTCTGACATTGAATAAGAGATTGTTTATCATTTGGATCATAAATATTTGTATTTGCTACATCTCCACAAACCATAAGATCTAAATCTTTATATTCATTAGCTGCATCTTTTGCAATTTGAAGAGCATTTTTCTGTAAAGACTCTAATAAATGTTCTTTCCCAATTATTCTTAATTTTTCTCTATGGCCATAATAAGTGAAAGCTTGGACAACATCAGATCCTGCTCTTATAAATTCTCTATGTAATTGAGTAACAACTTCTGGGTGCTCTAAAACAACTTCAGGAACAAATCCTCCTGCGGATAAGTAACCTCTTCGTTCCATGGCGAATAAATAACCTTCAGCACAAATGATTGGTCCCTCATTTAATCTCGTTATCAGATCTTTTTTCATGAATGCACTCCTAATTTATTCAAACAATAAATAAAAAATTATACCTAATTTAATATTCTGTCGAATTAAAAAAATGACAAGGCTATTCTTTTTTGGAATGAATAAGCATTTCTAATTTGAAAACAAACGCTCATCAAGCGGATAAGTAGAAATCGTTTCGTAACCATTATTTGTTACGACACCCTGATCCTCAAGCTTGACCATGTGGTCCCCATTAACTTCACCCACCAAAGCCTCGACACAAAGAGTCAGTCCTGGTTCCAGAACAGCGTCAAAGGCATTTTTAACCAAACGGTCTGGGTAGGCGATCAATGGCCATTCGTCACACATCCCGACACCATGCATAGGTGATGAATACTTGAGCGCCTGATACTTGTCCTGCAACACGTGCAAAGAATGAGTTAAGTCTTCCATGTGGAGGCCGGGCTTGAGAAGCCTTGTGTTATAGCGAATGTGTTCTACTGCCTCTGCATAACTCTCGCGCATATTAGCTGGCGCTAAACTATCTCCAATCCACCAGGTACGACTGAGATCTGCACAAATCCCATAGGGGCCGATCAAATCAGTATCAAAAGCAAGAATTTCGTTCTCAGATATGATCCTTGGCCCACATTCTTGAAACCATGGGTTGGTGCGTGGCCCTGAAGTAAGCAGTCTTGTCTCAATCCACTCGCCACCTCTTTTAATATTTTCTGCATGGAGTACCGCCCAAACATCATCCTCTGTCACACCACCTTTTGGAATTTCTGCGCGTGCAAACTCCTCCATAACTGCCATCGAGCGTTCACAAGAATAAATAGAACAGCGCATTGCTCGTAATTCGTGCTCGGTTTTGATAGCTCGTGCACGTTCTGTCACTTCCTCACCGTCACAGTACTCAAGCCCTGCTCGACGGACCGCATCTAAACCTGCAGGCTGAATTTTGTCTATACCGACTTGTGTACAACCTGGAGCGTGAGTGGCAATTAAGTCTAGTACCTCAGCTGCGAAAGCGTCAGCTGCTGGCCCAATCCGGTCACCACGGGCGAAGTAAAACATGTCCGCACCTGAGCGGCTCTCCCGAACAAGTGGATTGTATTGGGCGAGGAATGGTGCGTTTTTATAATCCCAGAGTACCATATACCCATCAGCACAAAGCAAGCACGCCCGGAACGGATTGTGGGTGTTCCACAACTGCATATTTGTCGTGTCAGTTGCATAACGAATATTAAGGGGATCAAACATCAATAAGCCCCCATAACCCCTGGCTACAATTGCATCAGTCAAGCGTTTGTGTCTGGCTTTGCGCATCTCAGTCAGATCTGGCAATATAAGCCCTGCATCTTGCCATTCAGCATAGGCTAATGCAGTTGGGCCAATTTCGACACGATCGCCATCATTGATTGTTCCATCGCCCAGATGCACCCCCTGGCTTGGGTCTATCTTATGATTATCGCTGTAGTAATTATTTATATTTGGTAATATTTTACGATTTATCTTCATTTTATTAATTAAGGATTAATTCTATTCAAATAATTTAATCTACCTACGATCTCATCCCTATCAATATAATATCCTTGGAGGTGTCTATTACCTGAATTGGCATCGTATTCTTTTCTGCCATGCAAGACTCTTCTGTTATTAAAGCTAAAAATATCTCCAGCTTCTAATCTGAAATTGATTTCAAACATAGGGTCATGTAGCAATGAAAGAAGTTTACGATATGCTTCATAGAAGCTATCCATAACTTCAGGACTGCAATCCATTATTCCCATATAAGCAACGCTAAACCGTATATCATTAAAATCATTGTTGTGATCTAGAGTAAATATGGGTTTATGCATTACTCTAATTGTGTTTGCGGTGTAATCTCTATTTACAAATTTTACAGGTGTATCAAGAAGAATCTTGAAGTATTCAGTAAAATTTTCTTTCATATAGCTTGCAACTTTAAATCCATCTAACGCAACTGATTCACCACCGGTTGCATCGTTTATTAAACAATGAAGGAACTGGTAGCCAGGAGCAATTTCATAATATGGTAAGTCGATGTGATTTCTTAGAGCTGCAGCTGTATATGCTGAATTATTTGGATTAGGAATGTCGATTACTTCAAATGGTGTTTTAAAAAAAGTTTCTCTATGATGACTTATATTAGATAGAACATCAAAACCTGACTCTTTTTCAGTGGGTGCATTCTTCACGATTGAAATCCCTTTATAATGAAGTTGTTCAAGCCATTTTTTTATTCCTTCATCTCCACTAATAATTTCTTGATAATCTATTTGAATATCTTCAAAATTTGATTGCATACTATTATCCCACAAAAAATAAGGTGAACTATATTTTTTCTTACTTTTCATCGTGTANCAGTTATGTCGAAGCCATTCGACGTCATAGTGACTTATATGGCTTCCTTCACTCCACTCAATCTCCAACTGCCCTTTATCATTTATTGTAAACGCTTTTGGGTGAATATTTTCTGAAACATTTAGCAAGTTAAAGGTTCTCTCCCTTGCAGTAGGGTGAACTTCTGAAGGACAATTATCCCTTAACCATAAAAAATTAAATTTACTCTGCTCACCATCACTCCAATCAATTAGAATCGATTTACCATTCTTTTTTAATGATGATATTGATGGATTCTCATTCATATCTTATTTAAATGTATTATATTTTCTGTCCCAATTCGGAAACTTACCTTTTTGATTCTTATTTAAAGTTTTCATAATTTCAATCAAAAACAAATCTCTTTGTTTTTCTAGTTCTTTAATATTGAATTTTCCTGCTTGTTTTTTTGTTCCTGAAACCATTGCTTTTTTAAGTTTGTTGGTTAATTCAGGCGCTTTCAATTTTGTCCAAGGGAGTTTCAGTGCAGGACCAAATTGTTCCAGCATGTGTTTCATGCCAGTTTCTCCACCAGCTAAATGGAACGTTAAACAAACCCCCATAAAAGCCCATCTCAATCCAGGACCATAAACAATTGCATCATCAACTTCATCCGTTGATGCTACCCCGTCATTTATAATATGCAAGGCTTCACGCCATAACGCTTCTTGTAGTCTGTCTGAAATATATCCTTCTATTTCTTTTTGAACAATAAGTGGTCGCATTCCAATATGTTCATATAATTTTTTTAATTTTTTAACNCTTNTATGACTAGTTTTCTTGCCAGCTACAATNTCTACNANNGGTAATAAGTATACAGGATTNAATGGATGNCCTATTAAAACTCTCTCAGGAAACTTACAAGCCGATTGAATTTTTGATGGNAATAAGCCTGACGAACTAGATGCGATTATAACTCTCTTATCAACTAAATTATCAATTTGTTTGAGTATATTTTTTTTAATCTTTTCGTTTTCTGGTGCATTCTCTTGAACAAAAGTTGTATCCTTCAATGCACTGGGTAATTTTGAATAGACCTTAAGATTTCTTAATGAGGCATTTCTATTCAAACCAATTTTCTTTAAGCTTTTAAAAGCAGTTCGAACATTTATTTTTAGCTGCTCACGTGAAACACTATTAGGGTCATATGCTTTTACAGTATAACCTTTAGCTAGAAATCTTGCAGCCCAGCCTGCACCAATTACTCCAGTACCTACAATAGTGATGACTTTATTTTGTTTCAAACTTTAAGCCCAAGTTTTTTTCTGGCTTCATCTGGCCCCATCACATTAGCACCAAGATTATTAATTATTGTCGTCGCTTTTTCAACAAGTTGACCGTTTGAAGCGTATACACCTTTTTCAAGATATAAGTTGTCTTCAAGACCAACTCTAACATTGCCNCCCAAGAGAACCGCTTGAGCAACCATCGGCATTTGATGAACCCCAATTCCAAAAGCTGCCCAGTTACTGCCCGATGGTAGCATGTCTACCATGTTTTTCATTGAACCGGTATTAGCTGGTGCCCCATAGGGAATGCCAAGACAAATTTGAAATAGAGGAGGGCTGTCAAGCAACCCCTCATCGTACATTTGATTTGCAAACCACATATGCCCTGTATCAAAAACTTCTAATTCAGGTTTTACGCCTAATTCTTGTATTCTTTTTGCACCAATTCTTAATTGTTCAGGAGTACTAACATAAATCATGTTGCCATCACCAAAATTAAGAGTTCCACAATCAAGGGAACATATATCTGGTAATATTTCTTCAACGTGACTTAGTCTTTCAATTGCATTAACAAAATCAGTATTAGGTCCGAACTTTAACAGATCATCCTCAGGTCCAATTTCTATATCACCGCCCATACCACTGGTAAGATTTATTATGACATTTGTGCCACTATCTTTTATGCGGCTCACAACCTCTTTATAAAGCTCATCGTCTCTTGATCCCTTTCCTGTATTTAAATCTCTGACATGGATATGCGCTATAGCAGCTCCAGCTGACGCTGCTTCAATTGCTGCATTAGCAATTTGCTCTGGCGTCACCGGTATGTTTGGATGTTTGTTGACTGTATCTCCTGATCCAGTAACAGCACATGAAATAATGACGTCTCTGTTCATATTTCCTTTACTAGTGAAAAAAAATTAATTTACAATTACCATACTATAGTATGTAATCATCATCTGAAATGCAAAATCTACAAAAATTTTATATTGATGGTCAATGGGTAGCGCCACAATCTAGTAAAAAAATGCCTGTCGTAAATCCAGCCACAGAGGAAGTTATCGGTGAAGTCATATTAGGTAATGAAGAAGATGTAAATATCGCAGTAAAAGCCGCTAAAAATGCATTTATGAGTTTTTCAAAAACTTCTAAAGAAGAGAGAATGAATATTTTGAAAAATATACGAAAAATTTCAGAAGAAAGATTTGATGACTTAGCTGATGCTATGACAATGGAGATGGGTGCACCAAGAAAAATGTCACGTGAAGCCCAAGCTGATGCAGCTATAGGTCATTTGGATGGTTTTATTAGTGCATTAGAAAAACATGAAGAAAAAATTGAGTTATCCAATACAGATATTTTATTAAAAGAACCAATTGGAGTATGTGGTCTAATCACTCCATGGAATTGGCCAATAAATCAAATCACATTAAAAGTTTTGCCAGTCATTGCAACTGGCTGTACTTGTATTTTAAAACCATCAGAACATACGCCATTATCAGCAATGGTTTATGCCGAAATACTAGATAAAGCTGGTGTCCCTGCAGGTGTTTTCAATTTAGTTCATGGTGATGGCGAGGGTGTGGGCATAGCCATGTCAAGACATCCAGATATTGAGATGATGTCGTTTACCGGCTCTAAAAGAGGCGGAAAGTCGGTTACAATAGAGTCTGCTGAAACTGTCAAAAAAGTTACACTTGAGCTTGGAGGCAAGTCACCAAATTTAGTTTTTGCAGATTGTGATCTTGAGGAAAAAGTAACCGCATCTGTAAATGAATGTATGTTTAACACCGGACAATCATGTGACGCTCCTACCAGATTACTGGTTGAAAAAAAATGCTACGATGAAGTCGTTACAATTGCAAAAAAGGCGGCTGAAGAAATAAAAGTTGGAGACCCACAAGAGGATGGAGATCATCTAGGACCTTTATTTGATAAAATCCAATTTGATAGAGTTCAAAATATGATTCAGGTAGGAATAGATGAAGGTGCCGAACTGCTTGTTGGTGGACTGGGTAAACCTGAGGGGTTAGAAAAAGGTTGGTTTACTAAACCAACTATATTCATAAATGTTAATAACAGCATGCGAGTAGCTCAAGAAGAGATTTTTGGCCCCGTACTCGTAATAATTCCATTTGAAGATGAAAAAGAAGCTATTGAAATAGCTAATGACACTCCTTACGGACTTGCCGCATATTTACAAACAGGCGACACTGAAAGGGCAGAAAGAGTTTCAAGACAACTTAGAGCTGGCGGTGTACATGTAAACGGAGGCGGTTATAACTACGGCTCTCCTTTTGGCGGTTATAAAGAGTCTGGAAACGGCCGCGAAGGCGGTGATATGGGGCTTGAAGATTATCTTGAAACAAAAGCATTACATATTGCTTAAAATTTAATTCAAAGCAGTAAAATTTATGGAAAAATTACTGTGGCAAGCCTCCGAAAAAAGACGAAAACAATCGAACTTAATCAAATACCATCGTTATCTCAAAAAAAATTACTCAATAAATTTTGACTATAAATATGACTCCTTGTTCAACTGGAGTATAGCAAAGCCTAATTTATTCTGGACGAGTCTTTTGAGTTATTTAGATATAAGCTATAGCGGCAATGAAAACCCTGCTATTAGTGAAAGTGAAAATATTTATGACAAGAAATTTTTTCCAAACTTAAAGCTTAGCTATAGTGAAAATATCATTAATAATTTAAATTCTATTCCTATACTCTATGTAAATGAAATTGGATTTAAAAAATATTACAGCAAAGAAGAAGTTATTCATAAAGTAAATTTAGTCGCAAAATATTTGAGATCTATCGGTGTTAAAAAAGGTGATAGAGTTGTAGGCATTGTAACTAATAATGCGGAAACATTGATTTCATTTCTTGCAGTAAATTCAATTGGTGCGGTATGGTCTTCTTGTTCACCAGATTTTGGTGAACAGGCTATATTAGATAGGTTTAGTCAAATAGAGCCCAAAATTTTATTTTATTCCAGCAGCTATATGTATGGAGGAAAGAAATTTNAAATTTTAGAAAAAATAAAAAATGTTGAGAGTAAGCTTAATACATTGGAAGTATCCATATGCATTGATTATTCTCAAAAAGACAAAAGTTTCATCGATGAAAAATTAAATTTTTTTGAAGAAAACAATAGAGAATTGAGTGAGCTCTCTTTTGAAAGATGTCAGTTTAATGACCCAATGTATATATTGTATTCCAGCGGTACAACTGGAAAACCAAAATGTATTGTACATAATACCGGAGGTCCATTAATCCAACATTTGAAAGAACAGCAACTTCACTGTGAAATTTGTGAAAACGATAAGCTTTTCTATTTTACTACTTGTGGATGGATGATGTGGAATTGGCTTATTTCTGGTCTTGCTTCTAAGGCAACAGTTGTTCTTTATGAGGGGTCTCCTTTTTTTCCACATCAGGACTCACTTTTTAAAGTGGCGGAAGAAGAGGAAATTACTTGCTTTGGCACAAGTGCAAAGTTTATTGATGCGCTAAGAAATAGCCAAATTCAAATTTCAAATAAATATAAACTATCAAAATTAAAAACAATTTTAAGCACTGGATCACCACTAGTTAGTGAGAGTTTTAATTATGTTTATAGCAATATTAAGCAAGACGTACATTTAGCCTCTATTAGTGGCGGTACTGATATTGTTTCATGTTTTGTTGGAGGAGATCCAACTGGCGCAGTATTTTCAGGAGAAATTCAATGTGAATGTTTAGGAGTTGATGTAGATATATTTAATGAAGATGGGGTTAGTACTCAGCAAAAAGGAGAACTAGTCTGCAAATCAGCAATTCCTTCAATGCCAATTGGGTTCTGGGATGATGTTAATAAAGAAAAATATATAAAATCATATTTTTCAAAATTTCCCAATATTTGGACACAAGGTGACTATGCAATCAAAACAGCAAATAAGGGTTTCATAATCTTTGGGCGCTCCGACTCAACTCTCAATCCTGGAGGTATTAGAATTGGTACTGCAGAAATATATAGGTCTGTTGAAAAACTAGAAGATATCAATGAATCGATTGTGGTTGGGCAAGAATGGAATGATGATGTCAGAATTATTTTATTTATAACCCTTAAAGCCAAAAGTCATCTAAATGATAAATTAGTTGCTAATATCAAGGAAAATATTAAAAACTCAACCTCCATCAGACATGTGCCCGCAAAGATTATTCAAGTTACTGATATTCCAAGAACTCGGAGCGGTAAGATAGCTGAATTGACTGTAAGAGATATTATAAACGGTAAAAAAGTTAAAAATATGGAGGCTCTTGCAAATCCAGAATGTCTTGCAGAGTATGAAAATATTGAAGAATTAGACTATTAATCATATATTTTCAAATATGAAGCTAGATTTTGACTCAAAAGAATTAAGAGTATTTGATAAAGAGGAAATTTTTAAAATACATCCCTTGTGGATACGGGAACGATCAATTGAAAAAGGGGAAGTTGATCAAAATTCTTTCCAAAGATTATATGATCCTGAAAAGATTAAACCTGATTTGCAAATAAAGAATGCTCAGCTGCTAGCAGATAACAAAATGCTTGTAGAATTTTCTGATAACCATAGTGCAACTTATTGTTTAGATAAGTTAATAACAGAAATTACAAGATCAAATGTCCTACCGCCAAAGATTTATTGGAATAAAAATGATGCTGAGTTAAAAAAATTTAGTTTTGCCTATGGAGCAAACGAAAGTCAGCAATTGTTTGAAATTTTAAAATTTTATCATCAGTATGGCTACGTTGTAGTCGAAGATTTGCCAGCTAAGGATGGAGAAGTTATAAAATTTGCTGAAAAAATTGGGTTTATTCGAGAAACTAATTTTGGAAAGCTATTTAATGTGAGGTCACAAAAACAACCTAATGACTTAGCTTATACATCCATCGAATTAGAATCGCATACTGATAATCCCTACAGAAAACCAGTACCATCAATTCAATTTTTATTTTGTATTGAAAACAGTTGCAAAGGTGGAGATTCCACAGTTGTTGATGGTTTCAAAGTTGCAGAGGATCTAAAAAAAGAAAATCCACAAGCTTTTAATATCCTAGTAAATACTCTAATAAATTATAAATTTGAAGATAATGATGCTATTTTAGAAAAAACTGGAAAAATTATAAAATTAAGTGCTAGAGGAGAACTCAAACAAATAAAATATAGTAATAGATTAGACTTTGTATTTTACGATGAGCCAAAGGTTTTGGAAGAATTTTATGCTGCTAAAAGAGTTATGCATCAAATGATCAATTCAGATAAATATATATTACAATTTCATTTAGAGCCTGGTAACTTATTAATTATGAATAATTACAGAACTTTACATGGAAGAAGAAGCTACAATACATCTGAAGGAAGTCGGTGGCTTCAAGGGCTGTATATTGACCATGACTCTGCCGAAAGTAAATATAAACTCCTCTCCAAGGAAGTAGAATGAAGACAGTCAAGTTTACCGAAATGAAAAAAGGGTCAAAAGAAGATTATGAACTTTTGGCTGAATATGAAAAAAACTATGTAAATGAACTTCCTGATCGAATTTTGGAATCATTAAAAAACTTAGATAATTCAGTTGATGGGTAC
>FUFK010781747.1_pt1 | contig 52437 bp, 40 predicted proteins | sample 1021851 | NCBI WGS metagenome assembly FUFK01 (sample SAMEA51879418, study PRJEB19060) | metagenome | reverse complement strand
GGCTGCCGGCGGCGCTGGCGGTGGGCATCGCGCACACCGTCACCCTGCTGCTCGACAGTCGTGGCGCCGTCGCCGGTGAGCCGTGGCTGGTGGCCGATCACCACCCGCCGGACGATCCGCTCACCGGCCTGCCGCGCACCCTGGTGCCCGCCGTCGATCACGACCGCACCGAAGTGACCTACCGCTACCGGCCCACCCGGCGCGGTACCGTGCGGTTCGGCGATATCGAGCTGTGGCTGCCGTCGCCGCGCGGCCTCTGGCAGCAGCGTCGGCGCATCGCCGCCGAGCGGCGGGTGCCGGTCTATCCGGATTTTTCGCCGATCGCCCGCGCCGCCCTGGCGGTGGACAAAAGCCGTGGCCGCTTCGGGGCCCGGGTGCAGCCGCGCCGGGGCGAGGGCCTGGAATTCCACGAGCTGCGCGACTACCAGGCCGGCGACAGCCCGCGCCGCATCGACTGGAAGGCCAGCGCCCGCCGCCAGCGGCTGATCACCCGCCACTATCAGGACGAGCAGAACCAGAGCGTCTGGGTGCTGCTCGACGGCGGCCGTCGCATGGCGCTGCCGATCGGCGACCTGACCGCCTTCGACCATGGCCTTAACGCCGCCCTGCTGCTGGCCTGGTCGGCGCTGCGCCAGGGCGACCGGGCCGGCGCCATGCTGTTCTCGGCGGAAACGCCGCGCTGGCTGGATCCGGTGCACGGGCCCAACGGCATCCAGAGTCTGCTGAAAGGCTTCTACGACGTGCACCCCGCCGACCGCGCCAGCGACTTCAGCCAGGCGGCGCGGCACTTCCACGGCCGCTGGCGGCGGCGCGCCCTGGTGGTGATCATCAGCCGGGTGCAGGCGGAGGACAGCGACGACCTGCTCGCCGCCGTGCGTATGCTGAGCCGCCGCCACCTGGTGATGGTCGCCGACATGGAGCTGCCCGAGCAGGCCGCCCTGCGCCACGCCCGCGTGACCGGCGTGGACGACGCCCTCCGCGTCACCGCCGACGCCCACGAACAACACCTGCGCCGCGCCCTGCACGCGCGCCTGCGCCACGCCGGCGCGCAGCTGGTGGCGGCCACCCCGGACACCCTCGCCGAGCGCCTCGGCCAGGCCTACCAACAACTCAAGCAGGCCGGCCGCTTGTAGGAGCGGGCCTTTGTGGGAGCGGGCCTTGTGGGAGCGGGCCCTGCCCGCGAAAGGCCGGCTATGCCGGCCGGCAGGATCCCAGAAAGGTTGTTTGTATAGCCTTTAGAGAGACCTCTGGCATCCTGCCGGCAAGCAAAGCTTGCCTTTCGCTTGCAAGCAAGCTCCCACAAGGCTGGCTCCCACAAACTCGCGTCGTTTTCACCGCCGCTGTGTTAGCGTCTGGGTATTGAGTTCCTTCCAAGGATCAGGAGAGCCCGATGAGTGACGATCCCCAGCAAAGCCCCGCCCCACAACAAAAACCCAAGGTACTGATTAACCCGCCGGTGTTCTTCACTTCGGTGGCGATCATCGCCGCCATGGTGCTGTTTTCGGTGATCGTGCCGGAAACCGCGGAAACCGTGTTCGACAACGTCAAAGCGCGGGTAATCAGCGACGCCGGCTGGTTCTACGTGCTCACCGTGGCGATCATCATCACCCTGGTGACCTTTCTGGCGGTGAGCCGCTTCGGCGACATCAAGTTGGGCAAGGATCACTCGGAGCCGGACTACAGCTACGGGTCCTGGTTCGCGATGCTGTTCTCCGCCGGCATGGGCATCGGCCTGATGTTCTTCGGCGTCGCCGAGCCGGTGACCCACTTCACCGCGCCGCCGATGGCGGACCCGGGCACCATCGCCGCCGCCAAGGAGGCGATGCGCGCCACCTTCTTCCACTGGGGGCTGCACGCCTGGAGCATCTACGCCATTGTCGGGCTGATTCTCGCCTACTTCAGTTTCCGGCACGGCCTGCCGCTGACGCTGCGCTCGGCGCTCTACCCGCTGATCGGCAAGAAAATCTACGGCCCGCTGGGCCACGCGGTGGACATCTTCGCGGTGGTGGGCACGGTGTTCGGCGTGGCCACCTCGCTGGGCTTCGGCGTCGAGCAGGTCAACGCCGGCCTGAACTATCTGTTCGGGCTGCCCAAGAACGAATGGGTGCAGGTGGGGCTGATCGTCGCCATCACCGGCCTGGCCACCATCTCCGTGGTCACCGGCCTGGACGCCGGCATCCGCCGCCTGTCCGAACTGAACCTGGGGCTCGCCTTCCTGCTGCTGGCGTTCGTGCTGTTTCTCGGGCCCACGGTGTTCCTGCTGAAAGCCTATGTGCAGAACCTGGGCGATTACCTTTCCGAGCTGGTCAGCATGACCTTCAACCTCTACACCTATCAGCCCAAGGTGGAAGACGGCCCGCAGGACTGGATGGGCGGCTGGACCCTGTTCTATTGGGGCTGGTGGATTTCCTGGTCGCCGTTCGTGGGCATGTTCATCGCCCGTGTTTCCCGCGGCCGCACCATCCGTGAATTCGCCCTGGGCGTGATGCTGGTGCCCGCCGGCTTCACCCTGTTCTGGATGACCGTGTTCGGCGATTCCGCGATCCGCATGATTCTGGACGGCTCCTACGCGCAGCTGGCGGAATACGTGAAGGACGACAACGCGGTGGCGTTGTTCCGCTTCCTGGAGCAGTTCCCCTGGTCGGGCTTTATTTCCGGCGTCGCCACCCTGATGGTGGTGGTGTTCTTCGTCACCTCCTCGGACTCCGGTTCCATGGTGGTGGACATGCTGGCCTCCGGCGGCCACGACGACACCCCGGTGTGGCAGCGGATTTTCTGGGCCGGCTCCGAGGGTCTGGTGGCGATCGCGCTGATGCTGGCCGGCGGCCTGCAGGCGCTGCAGTCCGCCACCATCGCCTCGGCGCTGCCGTTCTCGGCGGTGCTGCTGATCGCCTGCTTCGGGCTGGTCCGATCCTTGAGGGTGGAAGGCATCCGGCGCACCAGCTTCCAGTCCAATCTGGGCACCGCGCCGGCGGCCATCCACGTGGGCCACACCGCGCCCACCGGCGGCTGGAAGTCGCGCCTGCGTGGCATGGTCAGCTTCCCGGGCCGCGCCCGGGTCGAGGCGTTCCTGCGCGACATCGCCACACCGGCCCTTAACGCCGTGGCCGACGAACTGCGTGGCCACGGCCTGGAAGTGGAAGTGAAAGAAGCCGACGACCGCGCCACCCTGATCGTCGGTCACGCGGAGGAAACCGACTTTCTCTACGGTGTACGCATACGCGGCTACGCGCGCCCGTCGATCACCATGCGCCAGCTGGAACACTCGAAACGTCACGCCGACAGCGACCAGTACTTCCGCGCCGACGTGTTCCTCAGCGAAGGCGGCCAGGACTACGACCTGATGGGCTTCACCCGCGAGCAGGTGATCAGTGACGTGCTCGACCAGTACGAGAAGCACATGCATTTCCTGCACATGCTGCGCTGATCAGACTGGTGCGGTAAAAGCGCGTCAGGGCGTCGAGCCAGAGGCGGGCGCGGGGCGGCGGGCCGTCGCGGTGCAGGCGCTCGGCGAGGGCCTGGACGTCGGCGGCGAAGCGGGCTTCGTCGCCCGGGTCGCCGTCCAGGTTGTCCAGGGAGACGCGGAACGGATGATTGCAGGCGGCGCAGAACAGCGCTTCCAGCGCCTGGGGGCGGACCTCCACGCGCAGGAATTCCGCCTGGGCGGCGGCGTCGCGGCCGTCCGGGGCGTACCAGTAGCCGTAGTCGTCCAGGCGCCGGCGGCGCGGGCCGGCCACGCACCAGTGCGCCACTTCGTGGAGCGCGCTGCGGAAATAATCGCGGGTGTAGCGGATGCGGGCGGGTTCACCCGCCACCGGTGTGCCGGCCACCGGTGTGCCTGCCAAATACACCGGCTCTTCGAAGCCGCCTTCCAGCACGGTGTGGTGGCGCTCGAAAAAAGTATCCCGAAACAGCATTTCCAGGTCGGTGGCGCGGTGCACCACGCCACGGGATTGCGGTATGGTAGCCGCCCCGTGATCAGGCTGTAGTGCGCCATGTCCGCTCATCGTCTCGAATACCTTGCTCAGTTGCGTCTTGCCCTGCCGATCCTCGGCGGCCAGCTGGCGCAGACCGCCAACGGCTTCGTGGACACCATGATGGCGGGCCGGGTGGGCGCCGAGGATCTCGCCGCGGTGGCGGTGGGCGCCAGTATCTGGGTGCCGCTGTTCCTGTTCATGACCGGCGTGCTGATGAGTGCCACGCCGATTCTCTCCCGCCACCTCGGCGGCGAAGCTTACCATCGCGTCAACCCGGTGGCCCAGCAGGGGCTGTGGCTGGCGCTGGGGCTGGGCCTGTTCAGCGCGGTGATACTGCGCTCCATGGGGCCGCTGCTGGGCCTGATGGACGTGGACCCGGCGATCCGCCCGCTGGTGTCCGGTTATCTGGACGCGCTCAGCTGGGGCATGCCCGGCGCCGCCGTGCTACTGGCATTGCGCAGCTACACCGAGGCGATGAACCACACCCGGCCGGTGCTGTGGATCAGCGTTATCGGCCTGGCCATCAATATTCCCGCCAACTATGTGCTGATCTACGGCAAGCTCGGTTTTCCCGCCATGGGCGGCGTCGGCTGCGGCTGGGCCACCAGCCTGGTGATGTGGAGCATGGCGTTGATGATGGGCGCCTATATCCGCCGCCATCCGGTCTACCGCCCGGCCCGGCTGACGCTGCGCGAGCGCCATCTGGAGCTGGCCAGCCTGGGCTACATGCTGCGGCTGGGGCTGCCGGTGGGGCTGTCGATTTTCTTCGAGGTGAGCATCTTCGCGGTGATCGCGCTGTTGATCAGCCGGCTGGGGCCGGAGATCGTCGCCGGCCACCAGATCGCGCTCAACTTCACCTCGCTGATCTTCATGATCCCGCTCAGTTTCGCCCTCGCCGCCACGGTGCGCGTGGGGCATGCGCGCGGCCGCCACGACAGCGCCGGGCTGAGCCGGGCGGTGCGCTGCTCGCTGGCGATGACCGGCGGCATCGGCCTGTTCGCCGGCCTGGCGCTGATCGTCAGCCGGCCCTGGATTCCGCACATCTATACCGACAACCCGGAGGTGATCGCCCTGGCCGCCCACCTGCTGCTGTTCGCCGGTATTTACCAGGTGTCCGACGCCCTGCAGGTGTGCGCCAACGGCTGCCTGCGCGGCTTCGAGGACACCGCCTGGCCGATGCTGATGACGCTGGTGGCCTACTGGGGCGTGGGGCTCCCGGTGGGCTACGTACTCGGGCTTACCGATCTGTGGGTGCCGGCCATGGGCCCGGCGGGCTTCTGGATCGGTCTGGTGTCGGGCCTCACCGCCGCCGCCGTGCTGCTCGGCATCCGCCTGCGCTGGCGGCTGCGGCAACCGCTGGCGGCCCAGGCGGGCGCGGACGTCGGGTTACGGCAATCCGCCTGACACCGGCGATTGCATTCACTCTCCAGATGCGGATAATAACGATTCTTATTTGCTTTATCCGTCCGTGACGGGTGCCGACACATCGGCGCTGGGGAGTGCATGTCCAGATATTCGCTACAGCGGCTCGCCGCTTCGCCCGCGGTCGGCGTGGCCTCGCGCACGCTGGCGGCCGTGTGCGGCGGCTACGCCCTGGCCGCCTGCGCCACCACCGCCCTCGCCCTGTGGCTGCCGGCGGCGCCGGCCACGGCGGTGATCACCGCCAACCTGCTCTCCTTTCTGATCTACACCGTGGCGGTGCTGTGGGCGTTCGCCACGCGTAGCGCCGCCCGCGCCTGGGTGGGCATCATGATTCCGGCACTGGTGCTGGCCGCGCTGGCCTGGCTGGGCGGCCCGGAGGCGCTGCTGTGAAGGCGGGTCTGCGGCAATCCATGGCCTGGCTGCACACCTGGAGCGGCCTGCTGCTGGGCTGGCTGCTGCTGGCCATGTTCGTGACCGGCACCAGCGCCTACTTCCGCGAGGAAATCTCCCTGTGGATGGCGCCGGAGCTGCACCACTCGCAACCGTCTCCGGAGACCCCGGCGCTGGCCTGGGCGGCGCTCAACGCCAAGGCCCCGGACGCGAAAAGCTGGGACATTCAGCTGCCCGAGGCCCGTTCGCCGGTGGCGCAGCTGCGCTGGCAGCCGGACACGCCCCAGGCCGAGGAAGGCGGTCGCCGGCGCGGCGAGCAGGCGGTGATGGACGCCGGCACCGGCGAGCTGCTGGCGCCGCGTGCCAGCCGGGGCGGCGACTTTCTTTACCGCTTTCATTTTGAGCTGTACGGGGTGCCGCGTATCTGGGCGCGCTGGCTGGTCTGCGTGGCCACCATGTTCATGCTGGTGGCGATCGTCAGCGGCGTGATCACCCACAAGAAAATCTTCAAGGACTTCTTCACCTTCCGGCCCGGCAAGGGCCAGCGCTCCTGGCTGGACAGCCACAACGCCACGGCGGTGCTGGCGCTGCCGTTTCATTTCATGATCACCTATTCGGGCCTGCTGATCTTCATGGTGATGCTGATGCCCTGGGGCATGAACGCGGCCTACGAAGACGGCTGGCGCGGCTTCTTCCAGGACGTGTTTCCGCGCGAGGAGCCCGCCGCCGAGGGCGGCGCGGCGATGCCGATGGTGGACATCGCGCCGCTGGTGGCGCGCGCCCGGGACACCTTCGACCAGCCGGTGCGCCGCATCAGCGTGGACTGGCCCAACCGGGGCAACGCGGTGATCCGCGTATCCACGGCGAAAGCCCCCCACATCACCGACCAGCGCCGGGGCGGCAACCCCACCCTGGTGTTCAACGGCGGCACCGGCGAGTTGCTGGAAACGCGACCGGGCGATGAGGCGGTGCCCGGCGCCTTCCGGGTCTACAACCTGCTGGTGAACCTGCACCTGGCGCGCTTCGCCGACCCCACGGTGCGCTGGCTGTTCTTCCTGTTCGGCGTGGGCGGCACCGCCATGGTCGCCACCGGCATGCTGCTGTGGGTGTCCAAGCGCACCCAGCAGCTGCGCGGCAAGGCGCCGGGCGCCGCGCTGCGGCTGGTGAACGGGCTCAACATCGCCTCGCTCACCGGCCTGCTGGGCGCGCTGGCCGCCTACTTCGCCGCCAACCGGCTGCTGCCGGTGGAGCTGGCCGCCCGGGAGAGCTGGGAGATCCGCGTGTTCTTCCTCACCTGGCTGCTGGCCCTGGGCCACGCCCTGCTGCGCCCGGACCGGCGCGGCTGGATCGAGCAGCTAGCGGCAATCACCGTGCTGTGGGCGGCGTTGCCGATATTGAATGTGGCCACCACCGACAGCCACCTGTTCAGCGCCACCGCTTGGCGAACCGGCGCGCTGGCCGGGTTCGATGTGGTGTGTTTGCTGATGGCGGCGACCGGCGGCTACGCGTTGTGGCGGGTGGTGCGGAAGCAACCCGTTCGCGGGCGGGGCCCGCTCCCACAACGACGTACCGCGGAGGATGGCGCATGACGGTCATTGCCGTGACGTTGCCGCTGAGCCTGGCCTACGCCGGCCTGACCGCCCTGGCGCTGGCGATGAAACGCCACCATGAAGCGGCCATCGGCGCCAAACCGCCGGCGACACGGCTGCGTGCCTTCCGCGTCGCCGGCTGGGTGTTGATGGCGCTGATGGTGGCCAGCTGCCTGCGGCTGTGGCCCACCGGCCTGGCGCTCTCCATGGCGCTGGGCCTGGTCACCCTGGCCGGCCTGCCGCTGGTGTTTTTGCTGCCGTACAGGCCGCGTTTGATGGTGCGGCTGGCGCCGGTTCTGCCGGTGCTGGCGTTGATCGCCACGGCAGTGATATAGGGGTTCGCGGGCGGGGCCCGCTCCCACAAGCCCACTCTCTAAATGGAGAATGATCAGGTTGCTTCGCCAAGCACGAAGGAATCGATCAGGGTGCTGAGGCGGCCGGCATGGCCGCGCATCTCGGCGGCGTTGCCGGAGGTCTGATGGACCATGGCGGCGTTTTGCTGGGTCACGGAATCCATCTCCGCCACGGCGGTGTTAACCTGGCCGATGCCGCTGCTTTGCTCGGCGGCGCCGCTGCTGATCTCCTCGATCACCTCGGTGACCCGGGCGACGCTGTCGACGATACCGCGCATGGTCTCGCCGGCCTGCCGAACCAGCTCCGAACCCTCCCGGGTGCGCGCCACCGAGGTGTCGATCAAGGCGCGGATCTCGCGGGCGGCTTCACCGGCGCGGCCGGCCAGGTTGCGCACTTCCTCGGCCACCACCGCGAAGCCCCGCCCGTGCTCGCCGGCGCGGGCCGCCTCCACCGAGGCGTTGAGGGCGAGAATATTGGTCTGAAAGGCGATGCCGTCGATCAGAGTCACGATCTCGTTGACGCGGGTGGCGGAATCGCTGATCTCGCCCATGGTGGTTTCCACCTGGCCCATCACCGCCAGGCCGTCGCCGGCCACCTTGCCGGTGCCCGCCACCAGCTTGTTGGCCTGGCCGGCGGATTCTGCGCTGTGATTGACGGTGGCGGTGATCTCCTCCATGGAGGCGGACGTCTCCTGCAGGTTGGCGGCGGCCTGCTCGGTGCGGGTGGCGAGCTCCTCGCTGCTCAGCGCGATTTCATCGGCGGCGCGGTTCACATGGCGGGTGCTGCCGCGCACTTCCAGCAGGGTCTCCTGCATGCGCGCCACGAAGCCGTTGAACTGATTGGCCAGTTCGCCGACTTCGTCGTCGGTGGTCACCGCCAGCCGGCGCGTCAGGTCGCCCTTGCCGCGGGCGATGTCTTCCATGGCCGTGGCGGTATCGCGGATCGGCCGCACGGTGCGGCGCACCATCCAGGCGGCGCCGGCGCCCACCAGCACCATCAGCCCCAGGCCGGTGAGCACGGTGGTGATCATGGACCGCTTCAGCGACGCCATCGCCTCCGCTTCCGCCAGCGCCATGCTCTTGTCCACCTCGGTGGCGTACACCCCGGCGCCGATCATCCAATCCCACTGCGGAATGGCGGTGGCGTAGGAGTACTTTGCTTCCACCGTCTCGGTGGCCGGGTTGGTCCAGCGGTACTGGTAGTAGCCGCCGCCGTCGCGGGCCGCGGCGATCAGATCACGAATCACGTACTGGCCGTCTTCGTCCTGCAGGTCCCAACTGTTGCCGCCGACGCTGTCGGTGCGCGAGGCCGCCACGTTGCCCTGGAAGTCGTACACGAACAGATAGTTGCCGCCGCCGAAGGTGACGTTGCCGAGGATCTCCCGGGCACGGGCCTGGGCTTCGGCCTGCTCTTCCGGCGGCGCGTCGGCCAGGTGGCTCACCGACGCCTTGGCGGCGTCGACCAGATTCTTGATGCCCTGCTGGCGCGCTTCGATCAGCGCGGACCGTTGCTCGGCCAGGCTTTCGCGGGTCTCCCGGCGGCTTTCCAGCGTGGCCAGCACTTCCAGAATTAATGTGATCAGAAGCACCGGGCCCAGGGCCAGAAGCAGCATCTTGTTCTGCAGGTTGGAGCGAATACTAAAACGGGAGGAACGGGACATGACGGTTTTCCGGCTTGTAAGTTTCGTATGCGCGTGGCGCCTGGCCGGTTCATCGGCTGATCCGATCGCCGCTTTAATTCCCGCAAAACAGCGCTTGCGCGCCCCGCCGCCACCGTCTAGTGTGAAAACATAGGCTGCGCGGAGGTGTTTATGGCAAACCGGCGTGACCCCATCGGCAACACGAAGCGTCCCAACAACGTGTTGCCATTCACCCCACGACGGCGAGCCGCTTCGCCGCCGATTCTCAGGCTCTCCCCTGAATACGACGGCATGGAACTGCTCTATGCCAACGACCAGCATCCCGACACCCTTTTCTCGGTCAAAATCCTGGCCTGGGCACGCCTGGAAAACGGCGAGACCCTGGCGATGGTGCCGTGGCTGAGAAAACTGGCCAGTGCTCACGAGCTGGCGGACCCGCTCAACGGGCGCTGGGAAGGCTACCGGCTACCGGAGAGCGACTACCTGTTCTGCGAAGCGCCACCGCACAAGGTCCAGGAGCTGGACGCCGCGGTGTCCTTCTTCGGCAAACCGACCTTCGACAATCCCGCCCGGGGCCTGGTGCAGGAGATCCCCGACACCATCGGCACCCACGCGGTGTTTTCCGAGGACGAGTTCGAAACCCTGAGCCTGATGGAAGTGGTGAGCTGGCGCCTGTACGGCGACGGCACCGCCCGGGCCATGGTCGCCGACGAGGCGGCGGTCACCCAGACCCCGGTGCTGCCCGGCGACCACTGCCTGGTGCCGGCGCAGAAGGAGCCGGATTTCCGCTACTTCTTCCAGCACGGCATCGCCAACCGGCTCAAGGAACACGACCCGGAGGCGCTGGCCGCCATCGCCATGCTCAACGCCCGGCAGTAACCCCGGCCGGTCAATCCGTGGAGAACGCGCGGATCACCTCGGGGAAGCGCAGGGCGATAAGCAGCAAGGCGTGGGCGGCGCCGTCCGGCGCGCCCAGGCCGCGCTCCCAGTGTTCCAGGGTGGGCAGGTCCACGCCCAGAACGCGGGCGAGGTGAAAGCGGTCGCGGCCGGTGAGCCGCACCGCCGCGGTCACGTGGGTGCCGTCCAGCGGGGTGTTCAAGGGCATCGGCGCCAGCTCCGGGCCGCGCCCCCGTTCCAGCAGGCGGTCCACCCAGGCGTCCGCCGCCGAGCCGGTGCCCGGCGCGTAGGGGGTGCGCTCCTCCGACATATCAATCTCGCTCTCCGCTCCGCTTCCTTGGGTCGGTACGGCTTCAGTGTGCCGGGGTAAAACGCGGAGGGAATAAGCCGGAAACGCTAATCCTTGTCAGTGATCGGCTCGTCGTCGGGTGCGAGATCGCAGCGTCCTTCCTGCGGATCAAAAAGTCTGTCCCCTTTTTCCACGCCGTGGCGCTCGAAGAAGCCGGCGTTCACCTCCAGCGCGGACACGAACGCCCTCCCCGGCCGGTAGACCTTGCAGCGGCGCGGGTCCTCATGGGGGCACGGCGTCATCGTCATGATCGACACGATACGGCCGTCCGGGTCGGCGAACGCCACGTCCAGGGGAATCAGCGTGCGGTACATATAAAACCCGACGCCCTTCGCCATCGGGCCGTCGAACAGAAACAGCATGCCGGCGTCCCCGGCCAGGCTGTCGCGCTGCATCAGGCCCCGGTTGCGCTGGGCTTGGGTTTCCGCCACTTCCACTTCAAGCGGCGCCGCCACACCCTCCACGCAGAGTTCCTTGGAAGAAAACGTCACCGGCGCGCCCTGCGCCGCCGCAACCGCAAGGCAGATCGAGGCGGCGAGGGCCAGATGAAGCAGCGTTTTGGTTATTGCCATGTTTCAGAGTCCTTTCCAATTCTTCGACGCTGTCGCACCGGGCTAATGGGTGCGGTCGACGGGGCCGGCCTCCGGCCCGTTGGGGCGGCGCACCTCCTGGGCGGGCGTGACGCCGGGGTGCAGGGGTTCGTCCTGCTGGTACAAGGGTTTGCTCCGGGGCGGTTTCATGATGAGCGCGTCTTCCAGGGTTTGGCCACCGACGGCGGCGCCGTAGCCGGCCTGGTCAAACAGGACGTTCGCGGCGCTCCGCCAGCGGGAGCGGAAGGCCCGGGCGCCGACGCCGAAGGCGGCCTCCAGCAGGCTCTCCTGGGATTGCGCCTCGGCGGCACGGTAGCGCACCACCAGGGTGGCGTCCCAGGTCAGAACCAGTTGATACAGGTCCTGGCCGTCGTGCTGGGGCGCTTCCAGCGTGTACAAGGTGTTATAGAGAAATTGATATTCCCAGCCACCCGCGCTGAACCCGCCGCCGGGGCTGAAGCCGGCGATGCGATGCAGCTGCGCCACGGCGGTGGCCTTCAGGCTCTCCGCGTTACCCGCCCACGGCACCAGCGAAGCGTCCTGCGCCAGCCGGGTGTTGCGCAACGCGGTGGTTTGGTACTGCAAAGCCTGCGTGGAAAAATCGGCATCCATTGCCGGCCCCCAGAATCGTGATGGTGTTCGTTGTTATGCTGATTCAAAACTCTAGTTGAAAAGGACCCGACTTGCACCGGGTCCGTCCCCATTTTTCCGTGTCATGGAATCAGCGCTGAACCTTGCTGAGGCATTGGGTCATCAGGTGGTCCAGGACCTTCTGGGGTTGGCCCATCAGGAAGCCGCGGCCGGGGGCGATCCAGTGCAGGTCTTCCTCCAGCAGCCGGGCCAGGCCGGCCACGTAGGCGTCGACGTCGGCGGCGGGCAGGTAGCCCTTGGCAATGGAGCGCTCCAGCACCGCGGTGCCGGAGAACAGCATGCCCTCCTCCTGGATCAGCAGGCATTGGCGGTCGTCCGCCTGGCCGGGCGTGTGCAGCAGCTTGAGGGTGAGCCCGCCCAGGCGGTGCGGCTCGCCGTGCGCCAGGCGCAGGTCCGCCGGGCCGGCCACGCCGAGGATGCGGGCGCCGGTGGCGCCCTGCAGAGTGCGGGCCGCCGCTTCCTGTTCGCGAGGCCGGGTGAGCACGATGGTGGACAGCACGCCGTCGCAGGCTTCCAACAGCGCGTGCAGGTCGTCCCGCCCCTCGATCACCGGGTCCACCACCAGGGCCTGCTCACCGGCGCGCACCAGGTAGCTGTTAAAGCCCGGGCCGCCGTCGTCCGAACCGGCGTTCAAGGTCAGGCGCGATACGTGGTTGCTGAGCGCCACCCACAGGCCCGCCTCCAGGCGCGCCTGGGCGTTGCCTTTGGCATCCGGGTCGAGCTTGCACACCTCATCGTAGGCCGGGCGGCCCGGCTCGATATACACCACCTCGTCACCCTTGCGCGCCGGCCACGGCTGCGTCGGGAAGGCTTGCGGCCGGCGGTCGCGGGCGTAGGCCAGCACCTCGTCCGCGGAGGCGAACTCCGACAGCTTGCGCAGCACGCTCACCGTCGGCGTGGCGAACTCGCGACGGCCCTGGCGGCGGTCCTCCAACGCGTCCTGCGGACGGATCCAGATATGGTCGATGGTCTCATCACCGTCGTGGGCGGGCACCTGGTCCGGCGGCGCCACGGCAGCGAAGAAGCGGGTATCGAACCGGCGCGGCGGCCCCGGCGGCGTCACCCAGTGATCCAGATAGGCGATGCCGTCCAGCGACAACGCCAACCCGTGGGAGCGGCACAGATCCCCCAGATCCGCCTCGCCGCTGCCCACCGCCCAGCGGCCGTCCATCACCGGATGGCGGCCGTCCAGCCACTGGCCGGCGCTGTCGCGGGCCAGCAACATGCCGGACTCCTCGAAGCACTCACGCACGGCGGCGACCAGATAGCCCAGCCCGCCGCCCTCCGGCAGGCCCAGCAAGGCGCTAGCGGAATCGTCATCGTGGCCATAAAGGTGGCCGCTGCGGGCCAGGTCGCGGTCGCCGTCGTCGACGGCACCGCCCGGGAACACATAAAAGCCGGGCATGAACACGGCCTTAAGGGTGCGCTGGAGCATCAAGACTTCAAGGCCCTGCTCGGTATCCCGGAGCAGCGCCAACGTTGAGGCGGGGCGAGGCTGCATGATCAGTTCTTATTGTCGAATCGATGAGTCAATTACCTTAACCCGACCGGCCGGCAAGAAAAAGCGAAGCACGCCACAGCCACTGCTTTGCACACACCTGTACGCCACAAAACACGAACAACCCTTCACGAAAACGGCGGGAATCAGCCAGACACCTTAATAGCAGACACCCGGGCGGTCGCGCGGACACAGAAAAAACCAGGAAAATGCAAAATATTTCGATATTCAAGGAACGAACGGCTTGACCCAGGACACCAAAAACCAAGTGAAACGCTACAGATTGGTTAAAATGCTACCATAGGTAACAAACCCGGAAGGCCAGCGAAAAACTTACAGAATAAATAGCCAAAAGCTTACAAGAAAAACAAAATCGGATTTTAAAGAACGGACAATTTCCCGGTCACGTTTTTGGGCCGCACCAGAAAATACTACCGTTCGTCGGCTCTGCGCTACCGCTCGTCGGGGACGCAGAACTTTTATTGTTTATGGTTGTACGCCAGATTTGAGCCCCAAGTATTTGTTCTCGTTCTGTTTTCTCGTTTGTCGAATTTCATGTTTTCATTTTTTGAAAGACCCCTTTTCATTTTTTGCTATTCTCCCGCCCACCCTCCTCCTCTAACGTGAATCGTGTCGGTTCGGGGAGCAAAACAACAACTCACCCACCGACACGGCGNCGACCATGGAAGAAGTAAAGAATCGCTGCCGAAACCATCCAAATAAACGGAAGAATGAGGAGACTCTCATGTCTATGGAAATGATGAAGAAAGGTGCTCTGGCACTTATTGGCGCGACTGCAATCGTCGCTAGCGGAAACGTTCTGGCGGCCGGCGAAATCTACGATGGCAGCCAATCCCCCACCGGCCCTCTGACTACTGCTAGCCGGAGCTTCACCGACTCTTCTGCCACTCTGGTAGCAGACGTTTTCGGCGTAGAAACCGAGATCACCTGCTCTCTTACCCTTGACGGGGTCGTAGCTATCGACAGCTCTGGCACATCCGGCAGCGTGACCGTTAGCAGCGGCGATGTATCTGGCGGGTTCCTGTGCGGCCTGGTGGAACTGGAGTTCGAAAGCAACGGTGGTGAGGACTGGGTTGCTACTACCGATGAATCAGCACTGGCCTCTATCAGCGACCCGCGGGGTAACGTTCCGCTGACGTTCCAGAACGTATCGGTAAATCTGTGTGGCGGCGCAACCAGCGTAAACACTACGTTTAACAATAACGGGGACGGCACACTCCTGAGTGGAGACTCCACCTTCGAGTTTGTTAGTGCTCCGGTAGGTTCCTGCTCCTTTACCGCTACCCTGACCCCGGATGGCGACGATATCGATGTTGTTGCTAACCCGTAATCGCTAGGCACCACCCTGCAGGTTCCGCTTAAAGCGGAACCTGCTCTTTTCATGACCTTTATTTATGCTGAAACTAAACAAGATCCTAGCTTGTATTAGCGCAGCGTCTCTTTTCCTAACGGGGTGCTTGGCAAGCTATTTTTTATTTGAAGACCCCACAGCAAGAAAAACTAATTATTCAACCGAAAAAATGGTTCTCCTCCAAAGCAAAGCCGAGACAGACAATAGATTCACAAAATCTGAAGTAGCGGACTGGATGCTCTTTGGAGTAATGCAGCATAAACCAGGCAGGGCCGACATAGACGAAAACATCAAAGAAACGTCACTATCTATTGAAGTAACTGGAGTTTTATCAACACCGATTGGAGACGGCTGGGCAATAGCCTCAATAAACAAAAGCCCACAAAAAGTAGTAAAAAAAGGAGATGAGATCAAGAAAGGTATCTTCGTGTCCCGCCTAACACGCAACTATATTATAGTAAATAACAATGGCGTATCGGAGAAAGTTACGCTACAGAAATTTTCGGGCTCTGAAACGCAAAATTTAATCGGGAGAACGGATAGTGCCGACACGGAAAAAGAAGAAGGCACCAGCGAAAATCCAAACAGTCTACTCCAAACGCTTCGAAACGCGGGGCTTAAACGCACCTCTAAAGATAGTGCGAGCGGCTACATAGTCATCAGCAACGACAAAAAGGTCAATACGCAGTTTGGTCTTCAGGAAGGCGATATAATAAATTCAGTCAATGGGCACCCAGTGGGTTCCGACGCTGCTGACGGACTTGCGCTTAGGGCATTTCGAAAGACTGGTAAAGCGAGCATTGAAGTATCGAGAGACGGTAATGTTATTTATTTAGAGTATCCTTTATAGTCTCGGCGTCACGAAACATTTTTCCGACAACCAGCTCACTAAATTTATACTGAACTCCTGAACTCCTGAACCGGATATAATTCCCCGCCCACCTTGGTTAACTCCTAAACAACCTGACAAATAACCGAATCTCTTATAACTACACAAAATCTATGAAAATTGCGGTTAACGGGACACTCATCTCTGACAGAGTCCCGCCCCCCACAAACCACTCACTCCTCCACCGGCTTTTGGGCCAGCAATGCCGCGTTTTTCCGACTCTATTATGGCACTGAAAGTTACTTTTTACGGACCGGACCGACCAAGGCGGCATATTATATTACATTCAATACAGTCCTAGCCACTGATCACTCTAGCACCGTGGCGTGCATAAATTCCGCCAGCGTTGATATACCAAGCGCATTCTTATGCAGCTTGATAGATTTAGAATTTTAAGACGCATTAATAAATTTATATGAAGCGTATGTTTCACGCTTTGAAGTGGACTGATAAATCAAAACTTGTTATGTGTGTCAAGCTGTCGGGGGGTGAACAACGTCTCTACTCTGCTCGACGCCAAATAGCCGCACCTGGATTTTTTGACGACGCCAGTCATGGCATGTAACTCCCAGAGAATGAAAACATTTATTTTATCATAAACTGCCTGAGCAACCAAAGGCCGAACGGAGATAAAAAAGGCAGATAGGTTATGAAAACAACGTACAAAGTGAAACACGCCCTTATAATCCGAGGTAGAACAGATCTTTTTCATCGCTCATTGACAATAACTTCACTAAACTCTTCGGAAAGCAACACCTGACGAATTTGGGCTCACGATCCTACTTAGCAAAAAAAGCCCCGCTGTATGCGGGGCTCGTAGCTATCTTTTGAATATTTTACTTCACTTTATGGATTCGGATATATATTGCAGTCTGCTTCCGTAAGCAGGAATCCTAAGCTGAATATCGCCAGCCAGACCNCCTCCGCCGCTGGCACCAGAGTACAATTTAATATCAACGTCGACATTATTAATGTTATATTGCTCAATAACCATTCTGCCATCTGAAAGAAAGTTCACGTTGCCACTTAGCTGCATGGCAATCGGTTTGCTAAAAAGGTTATGAGATGGTTCATTAATTGGGAAATAGGTCGCCAAGTCTACGCCATCCATATATAAGTCCACGTCGGCGGTCAAGACAAGATTCCCATTATCCTGTGTTATCCATCCAGTTATAGGCTGGTTTCGGTTTCCGTTTTCATCCTTTTCATACCGCATCCTCAGAATCTGAGCGCCGCTAGCAGCCTCAACAACTTGAGAAAAAAGACCGAACTGAGTGAAAACCGGTACCGAAGAGCTCATTATTTGCGCCGGCCATATCAATACTTTGATTCCATTTTCGGTATCGAACTCTTCTGTCACTTCAGCGACTAGTGCACTATTTAAGTAAGTGAACTTCTGCCGCGGACACTCTAGCGAACCGGTAATCATTGCTAAGGGGCCTTGCGGAATTGCATCAGAATAACCGCAACCAAAGCTAGCACCGTTGATTGTTTGAGGCGCCACAGAATTAGGGCCTTCCCTCGACAAGGTCTTCGCGCTATTCGGCGGTGGTTGCACTCCGTTTGGATCAAGCCCCTCTTGAACGTATGGATCAGAGGGTTGATTTTCCGCACCAGGTTCTTGGAAGCCCCCATCGTATCGATAAATTTTATAGGCTGGGTTATAACTGAGGTTATCTGAAATTTGGTCCGGAGTGACCTCAGGGTTTCTATCGTGCCTAAAGTTAGCATTAACGTCAGAAGCTGGTGCAGCCTTTAAAACTTGGACTACTGAATTGGTTTTTGAGCCGCCCTTAAAGTACTGACGGAAATCAGGGCCTCCACCATCATATGGTTTTGGGTCGGCATCGAAAAAGAACTCTTTGTCGGGGTTTTTGGGTGTTTCATATGGCTTGATATCCAGATCTGCGAAAACGGCCGTCTGAATTGGCAAACCATCCACCAGACCACAAACAGAGCCCGTACCGTCACATATGGCTGCAGAGCTATTAGAGTCACCGTTGGATGAAACAGTGTACCTATAGTAGGCACCTTCTTCCCAAGGAAAGTCAGGAACGAAAGTGATCGTTTTTCCTTTAACCGATAATTGGCCGGGCACAGCCTCTATTGAACTTCCATTTACATCGACCTTGTTAACCGAAAAGGTCGAGTTCAACCGAACACTCGCCGGGTTAATAAGCTTTGAAAACTGAACAATGATTGGCTTATTTGAACTAAGCGCCTGAACAGGAAGAAGATCATCACGAGGAATGATATCGTCAGTCCCGCCTTCCATCTGCCCGGGGAAACCTCCTTCACAGCGGCCCTGTATACCAGCCACAAGATCGGCTTCAGATTCATTTAGTGCACACGGAAATCCCGGATAAGCAGATAATAAAATAGGTGAATGCCTGATTGCTGCAGTTTCGATCTGAGTCGGCCCATCCTCATCGTACGTCTGCGTAGCGTTTTGGATATAATTGGGAAGGGCAAAGGCATTATCTATTGAACCATTCCATTCATTTCCGGCCAGGTCAGAAATACCGTTTACTTGAAGCCGGTATGCGTTCTGTTGGTTTTGATAATTGTACGTGATGTCATTTTGGGGAGTAACTACAAGCGCAGAACCATCCACATACATACTAACGTCAGCTTGCTCGACTCCGTTTCTGTAAAAGACGACCGAAGCATCGCTTAGATCGGGATCCAAGACATCGTCGAAATTAAGAACTATCGACTCACCCGATCTGAAAACGGTAGCTTTATCTCCAACAAGGTTCGACATAGGGTCCAAAGACCAACTCTGCAACGTCGGTGGCTCCGTGTCTGCAATGCCTTCCGGAGGGTTACTCTGATCTTTATAAGACTGCAACTGGAAGCTCAACATCCCGTAGCCGTATTCCTGGCCCAGGATATTCGGCTCCACCATGCTCACCGCATCCAGGTTCAATACCCCGGCTTCGGGGTCCACCTCGGCAAGACCAACCAGCTCGATATGAAGCAGGTCTTGGGTGAAAGCCCCGTTGGCACGCGCTTCACTGGTGGCAATACCTACGTCCATCATCAGATGTACGATACGCAGCGCGTCCGGGTTGTTCTCGGCGTATGGGTTGGGTACGAGGTAGCCGCTCGCATCGGACAGCACGGTCATGGTGACGTCACCGGAGCCGAAGCCGGCCGGCACTTCACCACCGATGAGGATCGGGTTGATTTCCGCGCCGTTGAGGACGGTGCCTTTGGGCAGACGGATCGGGGTGACGTCCGTGTAGGTGGTGACGTCCGCCAGTTCCGCGCGCACCACTTCAGCGCTCGCCTGGGTGATGTTGTCGTCCTCGCCCAGCAGGGTGCCGTTCACCGGTACCTGGTTGATGGGCTTGCCGGTGAGGCGGGACGTATTACCTTGGGTGAGTTTCTGTACCAGGATCGCCGGATCGCGGCCCGGGGAAGAGTCTTTGGGCGTGAACGTGTAGCTGTCGGCGCCGAAAGTCTGGCCGTAGGTGCTGGCCAGGTCCGCGGTGATATCCAACGTGTAGGTTTCGCCGGCGTTCAGGTATTCCGCGTCCGGGTCCACGGTCATGTAGGCGCCATCGATCAGCAGGGTCGCGTCGACGATGTCGCCGCCGCTGCTGGTCAGCGTAACGGAGTCGCCGTAGGTGGCGGTGGCTCGATCGATGGGCTGGGTGAACTGGAAGCGGAAGCTGGAGAAGTCCATCACCGGTTCCATCTCCGAGCCGTCCGGCATGTGCCGGCTGACTTCGAAGGTGTCTTTTTTCACCACCAGATCTTTCGGGCCTTCGTTCAGCGGCCGGGTGGTGAAGGTGAGGGTCTGGTCCTTGGCGACGCCTTTGCGCAGACGCAGGTCGTCGATCACTACGGTGTAGATCTGGCTCGGCTTCAGATCCTCGTCGGGCTGCAGCAGCACGTTGTTGGGTTCTTTGGCCACTGACTCCGGGGTGGTGTTGACCACGGTGCCGGTTTGCGCGTCGCCTTCGTAGAGGGTGATTGAGTTCTGCGCTTCACCCAGGTTGACGGCGCTGGAGAAGCGCAGCACCACCGGCGCGGCGGTGGAGATTTCGCCCTGGCCGTTATCGGGATAGGCGTAGAGCAGCGCTTGATTGTCGCCCTCGCCCGGGTTGCTGCCGAAATCGTCGACAGGCGAATCGCCGCCGTCACCGCCGCAGGCGGTGAGGAGCATCGCGGTGCCGAGCACCGCGACGGAGGACAGCAGCGTTCCTTTCCGCTTGATCATTCTTGTCTTCATGGTGCCCCCTTAAAACTGCATGCTGATGGAGCCGGCGAATACGTTGACGTCGCCTTTGGTTTCCACCACATCATCGTTGAGCGCGGTCGGCTGGCTGGATTTGATCTGGAATTCGCGCTGGTCCATCAGGTGGTACTGATAGCCGAAGTCCAGGCGCAGCGGATGCTTGAGGCCGTAGACGTGGTCGAAGGTCGCGCTCATGCCCAGGCCGATCACGGTGCGGTCGGAATCCAGGTAGTTCACTTCCGGGTTCACGTCGTTGGCCAACGGCGACTCCTCGAACGCCACGCCACCGGTGAGGGTGAAGGTGTCGTTCAGGTAGTACTCGGCGCCGATGCGCGGGATGACGATGTCGTCGAACTCCAGGCCCAGGTTGTTCTTGACGGTGTCGTTGTTGAGCTCGTCCTCCAGCGCGGACCATTCCTGCATTTCCACCGCCAGGCCCAGGCGCCATTTGTCACGCTTGAGCTGCATGCCCAGGGTGTAGATGTTGGGCTGGTAGGAATCCACCGTGGCGATATCGATGAACAGACCGGGATCCGGGATGGTGCCGGGGATGATGGTGTTGGCGTTCACTTCCACGGAAGAGTCGGAGTAACCCTTGAAGGCGAACGCGGTTTCCAGACCGTCATACCAGCACTGCGCGTCCGGGCAGAAGGTCTCTTCCCAGTCGAAGTTCATGCTGATGACCGGCCGCAGTACCGGCTTGGCGGAGACGTTGAGCTCTTCGTACTCGGTGTCGCCGGCCAGGTTGGTCTGCGCCACCAGGGAGGCCTCGGATTTGAGGGTGACCTTGGTGCCGATGCCGATGTCCAGACCGCGCCATACGTGGGTGCCCACGCCGATGCTCAGGAACAGCGGCTGGCGGCCGTAGTTGAAGTACTGGCCGTCCGGGTCGGTGCGGGACCCGAAAGCGAGCAGCTCATCGCCGAACTTCTCGGAGCCGATCATCACGCCCAGGTACATGGGCTGGCCCAGCTCGGTGAGGTCGCTGAGGTCGGCCTTCAGGCCCAGCAGCACCTGCTGGGTTGGGTCGTCCTGCACGGTGTAGGTGCCGAACTGCTGGCTGTCAGCCTTGAGATTATGCTCGGCGTGCATCAGGCCGGCGGTCAGCTCGCTCTTGGTGCTGTGCGCCAGATAGGCCGGATTATAATACGCGGTGGAAACCTGAGTATTAAACATGGAAAGCGCTTGCGCGGACGCGATGTCCGTGGGCAGCAAGCCGTAAGTGGTGGCGGTGTTGCCCATATTCGCCAGGGAGATAGCAGGTGCCAGCAATAGGGCGCTGGCGCACAGCCCGGTCTTCAAATAAGGAAGCGGTCGCATGCGGATTTTCCCTCCGATTGTTTGTTGTTCTCTTTTGTTCGCGGGTGTTCGCCGCAAACAGTCGTTATTGGTTTTATGTCCCGAACTGTCCATGAACGGGTAAGGCACCGACGGGATGGTGCAACTGCTGAGGCTATAGATGCCCCACTGACGTCGGACACAAGAAAACGTGAAAACAGGTCTTTCAAAAAACGAAAGGATGGCGGAAAGCCTTTAATTACGGGCCTGACCAATCGGTCACATTTTATGGTGACAGACACTTTTTGCTTGTTTTCAGACCGCCGAAAGCGCCAACTTTATGGAAAAGCAAACAAACAAATAAACAAAATGGCACACCTTTATTTACTTTCTTTTGTGCGACAGGTCCGCCCGTTGTAGCAGGCACAAGGCGCCTATTCGGCGCCACCAAAACGCCACTATGTTTACAGGTGTTACCAGAGGAAACACTGGCCGCTTTTCCGGCACTTTTTTCTCTCCGCGCCAAACTTTTTTGTAACAGAGCGCCGGCGAAGACCGCTCTTTTTTCTTTGAAACGCCCGCGCAGCGCGGCCTCGCGGCGAAAGCGTCGTAAAACGGTTGTCTTGTGTTATAGTTTTTTAAGAACTGTCCAAGGATCGGTAAGAACACACCTGAACGGGACGGGTGCTGGGCCCCCGGGGCGGGCTAATGCCCGGAGGGGATCAAAACCCTGAAGAAAAACAAAAGGTGGAAGGAACCGCTGCACCGTCTTGCGTGGCTCGATAACGCCTATGCCGGCCGTCTCGGTTCCTTAAAATAAGGATTCGACGATGAAACGGATAGCTGATCTCAGTGTGTTTGTGTCGGTCGTTAAGGCGGGGAGTCTTTCCGAAGCGTCCAATGATCTGGGTCTTTCCGTAGCGTCCATCAGTAAGTATATATCGCGCATCGAGCAGGAGCTCGGAGTGCGCGTGCTGGTGCGTAACGCACGGGGGCTCAGGCTCACCAGCGAGGGCCAGGCGCTGTATGTGCGGGTGGATACCCTGCTCAGCCAGCTCAACAAAGCGATTGCCTATGTCAGTGCCTGCCGGGACGTTCCCCGGGGCATGCTCAAGGTAAGTTCCACCATCGGTCTGGGGCGCAATCGTATTGCGCCGCTGGTATCGGAATTCTCCAAACTGTACCCCGACGTGACGGTGCAACTGTCGTTGGGCGACCGCTATGTGGACATGGTGCTCGACGACGTGGACGTGGCGATTTCCATCGGCGCGCCGGATGACGCCTCCCTGGTGGCCAAGCGGCTGATGAGCAACCCCTGCTGCGTGTGCGCGTCGCCGGCTTACCTTAAAGGCCGCAAGGCGCCCCGCCACCCCAAGGACCTGAAACGGCACGACTGCCTGATCCTGGATTGCCACGGTTCCTTCAAGGATCAGTGGCAGCTTGAGGACGAGTACGGCGGCCAGCACCACGTCAAAGTGTCCGGCAACCTGATCACCGATAACAGCGAAACACTGCGCGAGTGGGCGCTGAAAGGCTACGGCGTGGCGCTGAAAAGCCGCTGGGACATCGCCGAGCACCTGGATCGCGGCGAGCTGGTGCAGCTGATGCCGCGCTACCGGGCGCCGGACCTGGATTTCTATCTGGTGTACGCGGGGCGGGATCTGCTGCCGGCGAAAACCAGGGCCTTCATTACCTTCCTGGAAGAAAACGTGGAGCGCCTGAAGCAGCCGATCTCGGATTCCGCGCAGGCGTGATTCAGGCGTAGGCCTCAAGCGGGCGTTCCAGACGCCGCACCCAGGGCAGCACCTGCGCACCCAGGCGCAGTTGCAGATCCTGGGGGTGGATGGACACGCGCAATGTGCGTCCAGTGGCCAGGGCCGCCAGATAGTTACCCCGGTTGAACAGATTGAGGCTCCAGGCGCGCAGCGTGGTGTCCGCCTCGAAGCCCAACAGCGGCATGGGGTGAAAGCGCTGGTCGCGGGCGTCGTAAAGGCCGCCCAGGGTTTCGTAGTAGCGGAACGGCAGCGTCGCCAGACGGCTTTTGTTCACCGCCCCCAGCGCCCAGGCGGGCGGCACATAGAGCGGCCCGGGGGTGAGGCCGTGCTCCACGAACCAGCGATGGCAATCCTGAATCAGCGCGACAATGCGCTCTTCATCCAGCGACAAATGCTCCGCCGCGTCCCGGGAAATAAAGGCGCTGTGCAAACGGTGATGGAGGCTTTTCGGGGTGTCGCAGCGGTGCCGCCAGCCGTGGCCGGCAAGCGGGTAGCCGCGCTCGCTGAGATCGCGCAGCCAGTCCAGATCGGCGGCCCGCCAGTTCTTGCCGGGCACCACCAGCAGCGTCACCGCCGCCGGCGGCAACCAGGCGAGCTGCTCAAGAATCTCCGTGACCCGCTCACGGGTCTCCGGCATCACGTCGTGAATCGAGATCAGGCCGCTTAACGCCATCTCAGAGCTCCGGGCGGGCGGTGCTCAAACGGCGCAACACGGCCAGCGTCGGCGACGGCCAGCGCTTGGGCAGCAGCGGCGCCTGGCGGGCGCAGTGGCCAAGCACCTGCAGCCAGGTGTCGATGGCGCGCCGGTTCATGGTGAGGGCGGCGTGGCGGGCCTGCTCGGCGCGCTCACGGCGCTGCGCCGGGCTCTGCGCCTGCAGGCGCGCCAGGGTGTCGCCGAGGCTCTCGCCCTCTTCCATGATCGCCAGCCCGCGGGCCAGCTCCGGCCACTGGTTGATGCCGCAGGCCGGCGTGGTGATTACCAGCCGTTGCCGGGCCATGGCTTCCAGGGCCACGGTGCCGAACGCCTCCACCACCGACGGCAGCACCAGCACCTGGGCGGCGTCCAGCTGCTCCACCACCTGCGCCCGGCTGCACCAGCCCAGGAAGGTGAGATTGGGCAGGCGGCGGGCCTGCTCTTCCACTTTTTCCCGCAGCGGGCCGTCCCCGGCCACGGTAAACTGGCAGTCCGGCCGCTGGGCGGCCAGCGCCAGGAAGCGCTCGATGTTTTTCTCCGCCGCCAAGCGGCCCACGTAGAGCACCGAATCCAGTTTCTCCGCCAGCGGCAGCGGCGGCCGCTCGACGAATTCCGGGCCCAGCGGCGTGCCCACCAGTTGCGGATGACGGGCGCCGGCGGCGCGGGCGTCGGCGATCAGGCTTTCGCAGATGGTGGCCACCGCGCTGCTGCCCTGGAACAGGGTGCGGTTGACCCAGTTGAGCAGACCGCCGGCCAGGCGCGCCAGACGCGGCCCCCAGTACAGCCGCACCAGGCTGTCGTAGTCGGTCTGGAAGGTCACGCACACCGGGATGCCCAGTTTGCGCGCCACCCAGAACGCGCCCAGGGAGAAAATCCCGGGTCCGGGGATCACGATCACATGGGGTTTCATCTCCCACACCAGGGCGGTGAGCTCGCGCATTTTAGGCAGGAACAAGCGCTGAGTGGGATCGCCGGGGATCGGCATGGACAGCCCCTGGCAGGGATGGGGGTCCTCCAGGCTGGGCGATACCAGCTCCGCCCGGGCCACCACCCCGTCCAGGTGGGCGACCAGATCCTGGAAGTAGGCGCCGACCCCATTGCGGCCTTTCATGGCGTCGACGACGAACAGTACGCGCAGGTCTTTTGTTTTCATGGTCGTCAGTATCCGCACCGCGTGTGTCGTATTTATGACACCCCTACCCTACCACGGTTCAGCCGGTGGGCCTGGGGTAGCCGAAACGGTCGTAGACCCAGCCGAAGGTCGCCGCCAGACGGCCCGGGTCCACGCCCAGGTTCTCCAGGGAATAGCGGTGGCCGCTGCGGTAGGCGGCGGCGCGGCGGTCCTCGCCGTCCAGAAAGGCGCGGTACCCCGGCGACGGGGTCCAGCCGAAGGCCCGGTAAAATCCGCTTACACTCTCGCCGGGGGCGGCCGCCAGGGTTTCCATCACCGACAGCGCACCGCGCCCCTCCGGCAGGCCGTCCAACTGGTCCAGCAGGTGCCGGTAGTAGTAATCGAGCATGGCGAGGAAGCCTTCGCGCCAGTAATCGGCGGTGTCGCGGCCGTCGAACAGCTTGCCGCCGATCACGATGGAATTGATCTGCGAGGGCACCGCGGCGGTGGGGTTGCGCAGGCAGCCGATAAAGCGGGCGTCGGGGAAGGCGTCCGCCAGGGTGGCCATGAACGGCGTGAACGACGGGTTCTTGGACAGGAAAGTGCGATGCTCGCCGTGGAAGTACAGGTGACGCTGCACGAAACGCCGGTAGGCGGCCATCAGGCGCTGCTTCTCCGCCGCCGGCAGATCCCGGTCCGCGTAGGTGAGGCGCCACAGCGCCGGGTCCGGCACCGCCAGGACCAGCAGGAAGCAGCCCAGCACCGGCAGCAGGGCCAGATAGTCCTCTTCCGGATCCCGCAGGCCGGTCTGATGAACATCGTCCAGCCCGCCCAGCACCCACCGCTCCAGACGGAAGAACACGCGGCTCAGCGGCGCGCCGACCAGGGCGTCCAGCCGCCCCACCCCGCGCCAGAAACAGCGCTGGGTGATGGACGGCGCGAAGATCAGCTCCCACAGGGCGGTGGTGGTGAAGCGCTCGCAGTCGCCGGCCAGCAGCCGGTGCAGAAAGGTGGTGCCACTGCGCGGCACACCGACCACGAACAACGGCTCGCGCACGCGCACCCGGCGGAAGTCGGGAAACAGCAGGTAATCCAGCAGCAGCCCGGCGCCGTTAATCGCCTGCAGCAGCACGAACAGCGGCCAGAACAGCGCCATCACCAGCCAGCGGCGCGGCGACACCCCCTTCAGCGTGCCGCCGTAATCCGGACACCAGGAGCGCACGAACAACCGCCCGTAGGCTTTTAACAAAGCACCCATAGCTTTCTACTTCCGTCGAAGACGCGCCGACACTAGCAGCAAAAAGATGACAGAACCATGTCGTGGGAGCGGGCCTCGCCCGCGAAAGGGAGCGAAGCTCCCGGCAGGATCCCAGAGTCCTTTCTAACGGCAGCACAAACAACGTCTCTGGAATCCTGCCGGCAAGCGAAGCTTGCCTTTCGCGGGCAGGGCCCGCTCCCACCAGACAAGTCCCCCAAGCCTTGCAACACAGCCGTCACACCAAGGACACAAAATCGCGCCTGCATCCTGTATCCTGCACGCTGAATCGCGGCCGACGGCCGCCAAGGCAACCTTATCAATTCGAGGCGTGATGAGTACCTTCCCCACCATTGTCGGCCACCGCGGCGCCCGCGGCGAGGCCCCGGAAAACACCGCGGCGGGCTTCCAGGTCGCCATGGAGGCGGGCGTCACCGAAATCGAGCTGGACGTGCGGCTGTCCCGGGACGGCCATCTGATCGTGGTGCACGACGCCAACGTCACCCGCACCACCGGCGAGCGGGGCAAGGCGCACCACTACACCCTTTCGCAACTGGAAGTGCTGGACGCGCGCCGCAACACCCCCGGCTGGCACAGCCCCCTGGGCATCCCCTCACTGCGGGAAGTGGTGGATCTGTGCGGGCCGTCCATGCGCTTTCAGTTCGAAGTGAAAGGCGCCGACCGGGCCATCCTGCACCGCCTCGCCCACCAGCTGGTGGACTTCATCAACCAGCGACAAATGAATGACCGGGTGGTGGTCACCTCCAGCCACACCGGCTTTCTGCGCATGCTCGGCACCATGACCGCCCACATCGAGCGCGGCTATGTGGCGGAGTACCGCTACCAGCAACCCACACGGCGGGCGGTGGCGCTGGGCTGCACCTGGCTGATGCCGCGCCACACCCTGGTGACGCCGGCGCTGATGCGCCGGGCGCGGCGCCGCAACCTGAAGGTGTCCACCTGGACGGTGAACGATCTGACCCGGGCGGAGCGCATGGTGGAGCTGGGCGTGGACGGCATCATCACCGATTTCCCGACCAGTTTTATCGCACATTTTCAGCGGCGCGCGGCGCGGAAGGGCTGAGACAGGTCTCTGGGATCCTGCCGGCCAGCGTCGCCGGCCTTTCGCGGGCAGGGCCCGCTCCCACAGGGCGCTCGCGCACAAAGTTCTTTACCTGCTTCAATCCTCAAAAAAGGCGCGGATCTCGTCTTCACGGGCCTTGGCGTCCTGGTAGCCCAGCGACATCAAGCGCCCGGTAAAGCCGGGCTCGAACAGCAGATAACTGACCGCGCTGGCGCCGGGCGAGCGGGTGGCGCCGGAGCCGCTCAGGAAGAAGCGCAGCGTGCGCGGCAGCTCCTTGATGTGCTCGGCGGCGATCTCGTCGATGGGCTGAGAGGGGTAGATCTTGAGCACGTCCACCTGGCGCAGCTGGATGCCGTGCTGGCTGCGGGCCCGTTTGCCGAGCGCCTCCACGGTGCGGTTGATCCGCTCCAGCCGCTCCACGTCCCCTTCCAGGGTGTCCACAAACACACTGTTGAGCACATGGCCGAGCACCTGGGCCAGCGACGGGTAGCCGCTGAGTTGGCGCTGGTGGTCGGCGCTGACGTTACCGGACACGCCGATCACCAGCAGCTTGTCGGCGCCCAGATGCAGCGCCGGGCTCACCGGGGCGAGCTGGCGCACCGCGCCGTCGCCGTAGTAGCTGCCGTCCACTTTCTCGGCGGGAAACAGAAGCGGGATCGCCGCCGACGCCAGCAGATGCTGCACGCCGATGTCCGAGCGCCGGCCCAGCCGGCGGGCGCGGGTCCACTCGTCCACGCCCTCAGCCCCCTGGAAAAACGCCACTGATTCGCCGGTGGCGTAGCTGGAAGCGGTGATCGACAGCGCCCGCAGATGGCCCTGGCGGATGCTCTCCTCGATGCGCTGGAAGTTGATCACCAGCCGCAGCAGCCGCTTCAGCGGCGTGCTGTCGAGCAAGGCGCTGCGGGTCACCGCCCGGCCGCCGGCGGCGGAGCTGATCAGCCAGCGCAGCAGGCTGCGCAGAAAGGCGAAGATATCGGTGCGGTAGACCTGCTCGGCGGTCATGTTGGCCCACACCCGCTCCAGGCCGCGCACCGCCAGCCGGTAGTCGTGGGCGCCGGCGGCCAGGGCGGCGGCGTTGATGCCCCCGGCGGAGGTGCCGCAAATGATCGGGAAAGGATTGCTGCTGTGGGCCGGCAGCATATCGGCGATGGCGCTCAGCACGCCGACCTGATAGGCGGCGCGGGCGCCGCCGCCGGACAAAATCAGCCCTCGGTTGGGGGCGGACGCTTGGGGCATGGTGTGATCTCCTTATCGCGCCAGTATGCCGTTTGACGGCCCCCGGCGTCATCCGTCGGGAAGCGCTGGCTTCACCGCCCCACTCCGCTTTATGCTGCCCCGGTCTGTTTCCGGATTACGCCATGACCGCCGCTTTTTCGTTTCGCCCCGCCCGCCCCGAAGACCTGGATGCCCTTGTTGACCTGGAGCAGCGTTGCTTTGACGGCGACCGCCTGTCACGGCGCAGCTTCCGCCATTGGATCCGCCAGGCCCACTCCGGGCTGATCGTCGCCCATGGCCTGAGCGACGACGCCGGGACCGAAGGCGCCCTGGCCGGCTACGCGCTGGTGATTCTGCAGCGCGGCACACGCATGGCGCGGCTCTACTCCATCGCCGCCGACCCGGCCTGTCGCGGCAAGGGGCTCGGCGAGCAGCTGATGAACGCCGCGGAGCGCTACGCCCACCGGGAAAAGCGCCTCTATCTGCGCCTGGAAGTGCGCCGGGACAACCCGTCGGCGATCCGCCTCTACGAGCGCCTGGGCTACAAGTTGTTCGCGGAAACCCCGGACTACTACGAGGACCACCAGGACGCGCTGCGCTTTCAGAAGCGGCTGCACTACAAGCCGGAGAACCCGGCGCGGCTGGATATTCCCTGGGTGCGCCAGACCACCGAATTCACCTGCGGGCCCGCCTGCCTGCTGATGGCCCGCCACGCCCTGGACGGCCACGCGCCGGCGGACACCGACGAGCTGCTGATCTGGCGGGAAGCCACCACCATCTTCATGACCGCCGGCCACGGCGGCTGCCACCCGCTGGGCCTGGCGCTGGCCGCCCGCCGCCGGGGGCTGACCGCCACCGTCTACTGCAACCAGAGCGGGCCGTTGTTCCTGGATTCGGTGCGTGATGAAAACAAGAAGCGGGTGATCGAGACGGTGCACCGCCACTTCGAGGACGAAGCGCGACTGCAGGCGGTGCCGGTGCACTACCAGGAGCTCACCGCCGAGCGGCTGGATCAGGCGTTACAGGACGGCGAAGTGGCCATCGTGCTGATCAGCACCTGGCGGCTGGACGGGCGCAAGGCGCCCCACTGGGTGGTGGTCAGCGGCGCCGACCGGGAGTGCTTCTACATTCACGACCCGGACCCGGCGGACGATCAGGTGCCGCTGGACTGCCAGCATGTGCCGATCAGCCGCGATCGCTTCGAGCAGATGACGCGGTATGGGCAGTCGAGGTTGCGGACCGCGGTGATTGTGGGGCGGGGGTAATCCCAGAGAGCAAGATCAGGTCTTGAGGACGTCCTTGCCGAGTTCGCCGGCGCGCTTGGCGTTCACTTCGCGGCTGTTTTCGTCGCAGGCGTCCTGGTCGCCGCCGCAGATTTCACAGCCCTGCTTCATGCCCAGGGTGGCGAGGCCGCCGCAGGAGCCTTTCACCGGTTTGTTGGCGAGAATCGAGCCGATCGCCATGCCGGTGAACAGCAGCGCGAAAACAACAATACTGGCTATCACGGTTGCGAGCATTTCAGTTTCCTCCTTCACGGCTCTCGAGGAGCGCCTCGAAAGCCGGGGTCATGACTTCTTCGACCCCGTCATCAGTTCGGACAATAAACAGCACCGCCAGTTCACGCTCTTCGGCGAACGCCAGGCCCTTCTCCGGGCCGAGTACGGTGAGCGCGGTGGCGAGCCCGTCCGCGGTGGCACAACTGGAGTGTAACACGGTCACCGAGCCCAGTTTATGCTCCACCGGCCGGCCGGTGCGCGGGTCCAGGGTGTGGGAATAGAGCTTGCCGTCTTTCTCGAAGAAATTGCGGTAGTCACCGCTGGAGGCGATGGCCAGGTCGCGCAGTGGCACCACCTTCTCCACTTCGCGCACACCGGGGATCGGCCGTTCCACCGCCACCCGCCAGGGCAGGCCCTGGGGCTTGGTGCCGGAAGCGCGCAGTTCGCCGCCGATCTCTACCAGATAATTGCTGATACCCGCTTTTTCAAGCAGATGCGCCAGCTTATCCACGGCGAAACCCTTGGCGATGGAGGACAGATCCAGATAGACACCGCCCGGCTGCGTCAGGGTGCGGTCGTCCAGCTTCAGCTTGTGCCAGCCGACCCGCCGGCGGGCCGCCTCGATGTCTTCCGCCGCCGGCGGCTCAAAGCGTTCCGGGTCCGGCCCGAAGCCCCACAGGTTGACCAGCGGCCCCACGGTCACGTCGTAGGCGCCGTCGGTGGCCTCGGCCAGGCCCAGGGCCTCGTCCAGCACCATGGCGAAATCCGACGGCAGCACCAGGCTGCCGCCCGCCTCCAGGCCGTTGAACCGGCTGATCGCCGAATCCGGCAGGTAGGTGCTCATTTCCTGGTTGATGTCCTCCAGGGAGGACTCAATCGCGCTCTTGAGCGCCGGCACGCCGTTCTCCGGGGTGCCGGTGAACTTCACCGACCAGCTGGTGCCCATGGTGGGCCCGGAGAGCTGGGAAAGACGATCGGTGGTGTCGTCGCAGGCGGTCAGGAGTGCGAACGCCACCAGCAGCAAGGAAAAACGAAGGAGCGGGTTTCGCATCGGCCTGCCTACGACAAGGTTGAAGGTTGAAAGCGGCTTGCAGAAATTGTGGGAGCGGGCCTTGTGGGAGCGGGCCTTAGCCCGCGAAAGGGAGCGAAGCTCCCGGCAGGATCCCAGAGCCCTTTCTAACGGCAGCACAAACAACGTCTCTGGAATCCTGCCGGCAAGCGGAGCTTGCCTTTCGCGGGCTGGGCCCGCTCGCACAAAGAAGGCTCACCCGCCGAAATCATCCAGCATGATGTTTTCGGGTTCGACGCCCAGGTCCTCGAGCATCTTGATCACCGAGGCGTTCATCATCGGCGGGCCGCACATGTAGTACTCGCAGTCCTCCGGCGCCGGATGGTCCTTGAGGTACATGTCGTAGACCACGTTGTGGATGAAGCCGGTGGGGCCTTCCCAGTTGTCCTCGGGCAGCGGATCGGACAGCGCCAGGTGCCACTCGAAGTTATCGTTCTCTTCGGCCAGCTTGTCGTACTCTTCCGAGTAGAAGGTCTCGCGGATCGAGCGGGCGCCGTACCAGAAGCTGATCTTACGCTTGGAGTTGAGGCGCTTGAGCTGGTCGAAGATGTGGCTGCGCATGGGCGCCATGCCGGCGCCACCGCCGATGAACACCATCTCCGCGTCAGTGTCCTTGGCGAAGAACTCGCCGAAGGGCCCGAACACGGTGATCTTGTCGCCGGGCTTCAGGCTGAACACGTAGGAGCTCATCAGGCCGGGCTGAATGCCCTGGGAGCCCGGGGGCGGCGTGGCGATACGGATGTTGAACTTGAGGATGCCCTTCTCTTCCGGGTAGTTGGCCATGGAGTAGGCGCGTACCACGGTCTCGTCGCTTTTCGCCGTGAGATCGAAGAAGTTGAAGCGCTCCCAGTCACCGCGGAATTCCTCTTCGATGTCGAAGTCGGAAAACTTGATGTCGTAGGGCGGCGATTCCAGCTGCACGTAACCGCCGGCGCGGAAATCCACGTTCTCGCCTTCCGGCAGCTTCAGGGTCAGTTCCTTGATGAAGGTGGCCACGTTGGGGTTGGACACCACCTCGCATTCCCACTTCTTCACGCCGAAGAATTCCTCCGGCACCTTGATCTTCATGTCCTGCTTGACCGCCACCTGGCAGCTCAGGCGCCAGCCGTCGCGGATCTGGCCTTTGGTGAAATGGCCTTCCTCGGTGGGCAGGATGTCACCGCCGCCTTCCAGCACCTGGCAACGGCACTGCGCGCAGGTGCCGCCACCGCCNCAGGCGGAGGACAGGAAGATGCCCTGNTCGGCCAGGGTGCCGAGCAGCTTGCCGCCGGCCGGGGCGTCGATGGCCTTTTCGGCATCGTTGTTGATGTCGATGTGCACATTGCCGCTGACCACCAGCCGGGAGCGGGCCACCAGAATCACCGCCACCAGTGCCAGCACGATGGTGGTGAACATGACCACGCCGAGAATAATTTCAAAACTCATGATGCTGTTTCCCCTTTACAACTGCACGCCGGAGAAGGACATGAACCCGAGCGACATCAGCCCCACGGTAATGAAGGTGATGCCCAGCCCCTTGAGGCCGTCGGGCACATCGCTGTACTTCAGTTTCTCACGGATACCGGCCAGCAGCGTGATGGCCAGGGCCCAGCCGGTGCCGGCGCCGATGCCGTAAACCAGGGACTCGCCCAGGTTGTAGTCACGCTCCACCATGAACAGGGACGCGCCGAGAATCGCGCAGTTCACCGTGATCAGCGGCAGGAACACGCCCAGCGCGTTGTAGAGGCTGGGCACGTATTTATCCAGCGTCATCTCGAGAATCTGGATCAGCGCGGCGATCACCCCGATGTAGCTGAGCAGCCCCAGGAAGCGCAGGTCCAGNTTGGCCAGCGCCTCGATGCCGGTCCAGGCCAGTGCGCCNTCGCCGAGCAGGTAGTTCAGGATCAGGTTGTTCACCGGCACNGTGATGGTGAGGGTCACCACCACGGCGACACCCAGACCAATGGCCGTGGAGATTTTCTTGGACACGGCGATAAAGGTGCACATGCCAAGGAAGAAAGCCAGCGCCATGTTCTCAACGAAAACGGCGCGTACGAACAGGCTCAGATAATGTTCAAACATGCTTCAAATCCTCCAGGCCGTCGCTTAGAACGCGTCGCTGACACGGGTGTGCGGCTTCATCTTGAAGTCGTCCTCTTCCACCTGCTCCGGCTTCCAGGCGCGCACCGCCCAGATGAAGAAGCCGATCAGGAAGAAGGCGCTGGGCGGCAACAACAGCAGGCCGTTGGTCTGGTACCAGCCGCCGTCGGCGACCGAGGGCAGCACCTGCACGCCGAACAGGCTGCCGGCGCCGAACAGCTCACGGATAAAGCCCAGCACCAGCAGCAGCACGGAATAGCCCAGGCCGTTGCCGATGCCGTCCATGAACGACGGCAGCGGCTTGTTCTGCATGGCGAACGCTTCGGCGCGGCCCATCACGATACAGTTGGTGATGATCAGGCCGACGAACACCGACAGCTGCTTGGAGATGCTGTACGCGTAGGCTTTCAGGAACTGATCCACGACGATGACCAGCGAGGCGATGATGGTCATCTGCACGATGATCCGGATGCTCGAGGGAATGCTGTTGCGGATCGTGCTGACGAAAAAGTTGGAGAACGCCACCACCAGGGTCAGAGCGATACACATGGTGACCGTGGTGCTGAGGTTACTGGTGACCGCCAGCGCGGAGCAGATACCCAGGATCTGCAGCGCGATGGGGTTATTGTCGAAAATGGGACCGAATAACAGGTCCTTGGTTTTCTCCGCCATTACGCTTCTCCTCCGCTTTGGTTCCGCATGCGCTCAAGATAAGGACCGAAGCCCTTCTCGCCGACCCAGAACCGCACCAGGTTGCTGACGCCCTTACTGGTCAGGGTGGCGCCGGCCAGGCCGTCGACTTTGTTTTCCGCGTTGGGCGTACCGCTGTCCACGGAGCCCTTGACCACTTCGATGGCGATGTCGCCGTCTTCGTCGTAGAGCTTCTTGCCTTCCCAGAGTGCTTTCCACTTCGGGTTGTCCACTTCACCGCCCAGGCCCGGGGTTTCCCCGTGCTGGTAGAAGCCCAGCCCGGCGATGGTCTTGCCGTCGGCTTCCAGGGCCATGAACCCGTACAGGGTGGACCACAGGCCGTAGCCGCGCACCGGCAGGATAATGCGGCTCAGCTCGCCGTTATCCTTGCGCGCCAGGAACACCTCGGCCACGTCCGCCTGGGACTTGATGCCGGCGATGTCTTCCTCGCCGCTGAGGCGCTCGCTGCGCTCGGGATCCTTGGCGGCCTTGAGCTGGTCGTAGGAGTCCGGTTTTTCCACGTACTCGCCGGTTTCCAGATCAATGAACTTGCGCTCGATGGTGTTGAACGCCTTTTCCACGTCCATGCCCGGCTGGTACAGATCCGCGGCCTGCAGAATGTTCACGCGCCGGTCCAGGGTCTGGTTCTTCTGCTGCACCGGGCGCAGGCTCACGGCGGCGGTGGAGACCACCACCGCGCACACCAGACACACCAGGAACGCGACCAGCAGAGTCTTGCCTACGCTTTCGTTCTTTCCAGCCATTACGCCACTCCCCCGGTCCGACGCAGGCGACGACGGATGTTCGCCTGGGTAACAAAGTAGTCAATCAAGGGCGCGCACAGGTTGCCGAACAGAATCGCCAGCATGATGCCCTCCGGGAACGCCGGGTTGATCACCCGGATCAGCACCGTCATAACACCGATCAGCGCGCCGAAGATCAGCTTGCCGGTGTTGGTCATCGCCGCGGACACCGGGTCGGTGGCCATGAACACCAGGCCGAACGCCAGGCCGCCTACGGTCAGGTGCCAGTACCAGGGCATCGCGAACATCGGGTTGCTGTCGCTTCCGACGCCGTTGAACACCGCGCTCATCGCCACCATGCCCAGCAGCACGCCCAGCATGATGCGCCAGGAGGCGATCTTGGTGAACAGCAGGAAGATCGCGCCCAGGCCGATGGCGATCACCGAGGTCTCGCCGATACAACCCTGGATACCGCCCAGGAAGGTGTCCATCCAGGCCAGGCTCTGGGTGGCGCCGTTGGCGCCGGCGGCCAGGGCGTTCTCGCCCAGGCCGGCGGCGAAGTTCAGGTCGCCGCTGGCGGCCAGGGACAACGGCGTCGCGCCGGAGAAGTTGTCCACCGCGGTCCACACCGCGTCACCGGACATCTGCGCCGGGTAGGCGAAATACAGGAAGGCACGGCCCACCAGCGCCGGGTTGAGGAAGTTCTTGCCGGTGCCGCCGAACACTTCCTTGCCGATCACCACGCCGAAGGACACGCCCAGCACCACCTGCCAGAGGGGAATCGCCGGCGGCAGAATCAGGGTGAACAGGATACCGGTGACGAAGAAGCCCTCGTTCACCTCATGGCCGCGCTTCCACGCGAACAGGGCTTCCCAGAAGAAGCCGGTGAGGTAGACGGTGGCCAGAATCGGCACGTAGTAGACCAGGCCGTGCAGCATATTGGCCCAGAAGCTCTGGTAGTCGAAGCCCGCCAGCATGGCCACCAGGTCGGCGCGCCAGCCGGGGATGGCGTCGTAACCGAACTCGGTGATCTGCAGGTTGGCCTGATAACCGGTGTTGTAGAGGCCGAACAGGATCGCCGGGAAGGTGGCGAACCAGACCGTCATCATGATCCGCTTCAGGTCGATGCCGTCGCGCACATGGGCGGCGGACCGGGTCACCGAATCCGGGCTGTACAGCATGGTGTCGAACATCTCGAAGAAGACGTAGTACTTCTCGAGCTTGCCGCCCTCGTGGAAATGAGGCGCGATTTTGTCGTCGATGTAGTTTCTCAGGCCCATCTCAGCTCTCCACCTCGATCGTGGTCAGGTTGTCGCGCAGAATCGGCCCGTACTCGTACTTGCCGGGGCACACGTAGGTGCACAGCGCCAGGTCCTCTTCCACTACTTCCAGCGCGCCCAGCGCGATGGCGGAATCGGTGTCGCCGACGATCAGCGAGCGCAACAGTTGAGTGGGCAGAATGTCCAGCGGCATCACCTGCTCGTAGGCACCGATCGGTACCATGGCGCGCTCACTGCCGTTGGTGGTGGTGGTCAGATTGAAGCGCTTGCCGGGCATCAGCTTGGACAGATAAATGTTCATCACCGAGAAGCGGTTGGGCCCCGGTGAGATATACCCCAGCAACTGCCGCTCGCGGCCTTCGCGCAGCACCGTCACCTGGTTGCTGAAACGGCTCAGGAACATCAGCGGGCCGCGGGCGTGATGGCCGTTGAACACGGAGCCGCCCACGATGCGATTGTCGCCGTCCTTGAGTTCACCGCGCGTGAAGTCTTCCATGCCGGCCCCCACGCGGGTGCGCATCAGACGCGGCGTTTTTACCTGGGGACCGGTCAGCGCCACTACCCGGTCGGTGCTGATCTTGCCTTCGGTGAACAGCTTGCCGATGGCGATCACTTCCTGGTAGCCCACCGTCCAGACGGTCTTGGCGAGGCTGACAGGGTCAAGATAATGCACATGGGTGCCGGCGTTGCCCGCCGGGTGCTTGCCGGTGAAGGTTTCTTCACGGATCTGGCCTTCGGCGAAGGCCGGCAGATCACCGCCCGGCGCGCGGCACACCCAGACCGGGCCGTCGGTGAGGCGGCCCAGCACGGCGAGACCGTGGCGGAAGCTGCTCTCGTTGGCCTTGATCACCACCGCCGGGTCCTGCGCCAGGGGGTTGGTGTCCATGGCGGTGACGAAAATCGAGTTGGGGGTGGTGCCGGGCGCCGGCACCTTGCCGAACGGGCGGGTGCGCAGCAGCGTCCACTCGCCGGAATCGATCAGCTGGCGCTGTACCGCCTCGCGGTCCAGGGAAGCCAGGGCGGCGGCGTCATGGGCGTCGAACTCGACCTCGTCTTCCTGGTCGGCCACCTCGATCACCACGGACTGCAGCACGCGCTTGTGGCCGCGGTTGATCGCCACCACCTTGCCGGCGGCGGGGGCGGTGTATTTCACGCCATCGGTCTTTTTATCCGTGAAGAGCAGCTGGCCCTTCTTGACCGTGTCGCCTTCGCGGACCTCCATGGTCGGCTTCATCCCCATGTAGTCGCCGCCGAGCACGGCGACAGAACGGACCTGATGACCCTCCTCAATCGCCTGGCGTGGCGCGCCAGCGATGGGCAGGTCAAGCCCCTTCTTGATTTTGATCATAGTGTCTCGCCCACGTTGCGTGTTCTGAAGTCAAGCGGTGCTTTCCCCGGATGGCCGCGATGGAGGCGGAGGTGGGAAGGCGGCGCCATTATAATGACCGAGTGGTTCGGATGCCAGGACTGACCGTGTGGGATTACCCGCCTGGGCCCGCGTGTCCCGGTCGAAAAAAAGCCCGCGAAAGCGGGCTTTTTCAGGTTCTACGGCTCAATCCTTGGGGTAAATCGGGTATTCAACCCCGGACAGTTGCTGCAGAAGCCGCACCACCTGGCAGCTGTAGCCGAACTCATTGTCGTACCAGACATAAAGCACGCAGTGGCGGCCGTTGACGATGGTCGCCTCGGCGTCCACCACCGACGCGTGCCGGGAGCCCACGAAGTCCGTGGACACCGCGTCCGGACTGCGGATGAAGTCCAGCTGACGCTGCAGCGGCGAGTGCAGGCTCACCCAGCGCAGGTAGTCGTTGAGCTCCTCAAGGGTGGTTTCCTGCTCCAGGGTCAGGTTGAGAATCGCCATGGAGACGTCCGGGGTCGGCACCCGGATGGAGTTGCCGCTGAGCTTGCCGCCCAGCTCCGGCAGCGCCTTGGCGGCGGCCGTAGCGGCCCCGGTCTCGGTCAGCACCATGTTCAGCGGCGCGGCCCGGCCCCGGCGCGGACCCTTGTGGAAGTTGTCCAGCAGGTTCTGGTCGTTGGTGTAGGAGTGCACCGTCTCCACGTGGCCGTACTCAATGCCGAACTTGTCGCTGAGCGCCTTGAGCGGCGGCACGATGGCGTTGGTGGTGCAGCTCGCCAGGGACAGAATGGTGTCGCTGTCCTCCACCATGCCGTGGTTGACGCCGGGCACGATGTTCTTGATGTCGCCCTTGCCGGGCGCGGTGAGGATCGCCTTGCTGATGCCCGGGCACTTCAGGTGCTGGCCCAGACCCTCGCGGTCGCGCCATTTGCCGGTGTTGTCCACCAGCAGCGCGTCCTGGATGCCGTACTGGGTGTAGTCGATCGCCGACGGATCATTGGCGTAAATGATCTTGATGTAGTTGCCGTTGGCGATGATCGCGTTGTCTTCCTCGTCCACGGCGATGGTGCCGGCGAACGGGCCATGCACGGAATCGCGGCGCAGCAGGCTGGCGCGCTTCTGCAGGTCGCCCTTGCCGGTCTCGCGGACCACCACGGCCTTCAGGCGCAGGCCGTCGCCGGAGCCGGTCTTCTCGATCAGCAGGCGGGCCAGCAGGCGGCCGATACGGCCGAAACCGTACAGCACCACGTCGGTCTGGCCCGGCAGGTCCACCTTATCGTTGACCGCCTCGCCCAGCTCCTCGCGGACGTAGTCCTCGACGGACAGGCCACGGCTGTCCTTCTTGTACTCCACCGCCAGCTTGCCGATGTCCAGGCGGCAGGGGCCCAGATCCAGCTTGGTCACTTCCTGCAGGATCGGGAAGGAATCGACCACGGAAAGACCGCTCTCGAACAGCTCGGAGTCCTCGATCTGCTTGACGAAGCGATGGGTCTTGAGGATCTGGATCACGGAATTGTTGACCAGGGACCGGCTGTACACGGTGGTGGTCACGTTCTTCTCGCGGTAGAGACGGCCGATCATGGGGATCATGGCCTCTGCGATTTCTTCGCGGTTTTTCCAGCGTCCGAAGTGGTCTTCCAGTTTGTTCACGGCTGCGCCCCTCATCGGTTTGGGTTGGCGGTCATGGGGGCGCGCATGATAGCGCCAAACCCGCGCATCTTCCAGGGTACTTACACCGGGTCTTCGCCCGGCCGCAGCCGCATCAGCCCTTCCTGGGCCACCGAGGCCACCAGAGTGCCGTCGCGGCGGTAGATGGCGCCGAAGGTCAGCCCCCGCGCGCCGGCGGCGCCGGGGCTCTCGCAGTGATAGAGCAACCAGTCGTCCACCCGCAGGTCGTCATAAAACCACATGGCGTGGTCCAGGCTGGCGCACTGCACATTGCTCTGCCAGAAGGTCATGCCGTGGGGCTGCATGGCGGTGCCCATGAAACCGAAATCCGAACAATAAGTCAGCAACGCCTTGTGGGTCATGCGGTCCGCCTCGATCGGGTCCGGCACCCGGAACCAGAACTGCTTGAGCGGCTCGCGGGACTCCGGGGCGAACACGTCGCGCGGCGTCACCGGGCGGAACTCCACCGGCCGCTCGCGCAGAAAGGCGGCGCGGAACTGCTCGGGAATGCGGTCCGCCACCCGCAGGCGGGCGCTCTCGTCGCTCTCCAGATCCTCCGGCGCCGGCACGTCCGGCATCGGCGTCTGGTGGCGGCTGCCCCCCTCTTCCACCTGGAAAGACGTAGACAGACTAAAAATGGGACGGCCGTGCTGAATCGCGTTGACCCGGCGGGTGGTGAAGCTCTTGCCGTCGCGGATCCGGTCCACGTCGTAGACCACCGGCTGGCGGATATCCCCGGGCCGCAGGAAATAGGCGTGCAGGGAGTGCACCGGGCGGTCCTCCGGCACCGTCATCGAGGCCGCCAGCAACGCCTGCCCGGCCACCAGGCCGCCGAAGATACTGCTCTGCCCGTTGGCCTCGCTGAGCCCCCGGAACAGGTTGTCCTCCAGCGGCTCCAGGCGGAACCGCTGCATCAATTCACTGACTGATTCCCTCATGCTCTTCTTCCCCAGCGCATAAATAAAAACGGCAACGATGTTACCACAGCCACCGAGGGAGCGAGCCCCCGCTCCCACAGCGGCGGGCCGGTGGGGTACAATGCGCGCCCTCTGCTGGAGACGAAATGACGCTGTTACCCGATACCCCTCTGTTCCCGACCGGTCAGGACCACTACAAAGACTGGCAAGGCCTGTCCGACGGCAGCCTGGCCGCCGTGCTCGCCGAGGTGGCGCGCGCCGCCGACGGCCCCTTGCTGGTGGCCGCGCCGGACAGCAGCCGCGCCCAGCAGCTCGCGGATGCCCTGGGGTTCTACCTGGCAGGCATGCCTGTGGCGGGCAACCCGGGCGCCGCCGGCGAGGTGCCGGTAATGCTGTTCCCGGACTGGGAGACCCTGCCCTACGACCTGTTCAGCCCGCACCAGGACATCGTCAGCGACCGCATCCGGGTGCTGAACTGGCTGCACGGCGCCGGCACCGGCGTGCTGGTGGTGCCGGTGAACACCCTGATGCAGCGCATCGCGCCGCCGCTGCACATCAGCGGCAACAGTTTCATGTTGCGGGTGGGCGAAACCTTCGATATGGAGACCACCCGCGCGCGGCTGGTGGACTGCGGCTACCGGCAGCGCGACAACGTCTACGAGCACGGCGAATTCGCGGTGCGCGGCGCCATCATGGACGTCTTCCCGATGGGTTCGGAGCAGCCGTTCCGTGTCGAGCTGTTCGACGAGGACATCGAGTCGCTGCGCCTGTTCGACCCGGAGTCCCAGCGCTCCACCGGCCAGGTCAGCGAGATCAATCTGCTGCCCGCCGCCGAGTACCCGCTCAGCGCCGAGGGCATCCGCCGGTTCCGCACCGCCTTCCGCGACACCTTCGACGTGGACCCGCGCAAGGTGCCGCTCTATCAGGACGTGTCCGAGGGCATCGCCACCCCGGGCCTGGAATACTATCTGCCGCTGTTTTTCGACGGTCTGGCCACCTTGTTCGACTACCTGCCCGGCAAGGCGCGGGCGGTGGAGATGGCCGGCTGTGAAGAGGCCGCCCGGCACTTCTGGGACGAGGTCAGCGCCCGTTACGAGCAACGCCGCCACGACATCCGCCGGCCGGTGCTGCCGCCGACGGACCTGTTCCTGCGCCCGGATCAGCTCAACAGCGCCTGGCAGACCCTGCCCCGGGCCCGGCAGAAGGATTCGGAGCAGGCGGTGCGCTTCGACGTGGAGGTGCCGCCCACGGTGTCCGCCGACGCCAAGGCGCGCAACCCGCTGGCGCCGCTGCATACCTTCGCCGACGCCCACCCGGACACCCGCATTCTGGTGGTGGCGGAAACCGCCGGCCGCCGCGAGGCGCTGCTGGAGATGATGCAGAAGATCGGCATCCAGCCGGTGATGAAGGAGGGCTGGGCGCATTTCATCAACGAACCGGACCGCTGGGCGCTCACCCGCGGCGAGCTGGACGCCGGCTTCTACGCCCCCGACCACGACCTGCTGGTGGTCACCGAAAACGAGCTCTACGGCGAGCGGGTGATGCAGCGCCGCCGCCGGCGCACCAGCGAGGAGAGCGGCAACGAGCTGGGCATCCGCACCCTGGGCGAGATCAGCCCCGGCGCGGCGGTGGTGCACCTGGACCACGGCGTCGGCCGCTACCAGGGCCTGGTGCACATGGAGGTGGACCGCCAGCAACACGAATTCCTGCTGCTGGAGTACGCCGGCGGCGACAAGCTCTATGTGCCGGTGTCCTCGCTGCACCTGATCAGCCGGTACGGCGGCGCGGACAACCCGCCGCTCAACCGGCTGGGCACCGAGCAGTGGACCAAGGCGCGCCAGAAGGCGGCGGAAAAAATCCACGACGTGGCCGCCGAGCTGCTCAACACCTACGCCCGCCGGGAAGCCCGCCAGGGGCGCGCCTTCGCGGTGGAAGCGGAAGACTACGAGCGCTTCGCCGCCGGCTTCCCGTTCGAGGAGACCCCGGACCAGGAGAGCGCCATCCGCGCGGTGCTCAGCGACATGCAGCTGGCCAAGCCGATGGACCGGCTGGTGTGCGGCGACGTCGGCTTCGGCAAAACCGAGGTGGCCATGCGCGCCGCCTTCGTGGCGGTGCAAAAAGGCGCCCAGGTGGCGGTGCTGGTGCCCACCACCCTGCTCGCCCAGCAACACTACGAATCCTTTATCGACCGCTTCGCCGACTGGGCCGTGAACGTGGAAGTGCTGTCCCGGTTCCGCAACGCCAAGGACCGCGCCGACGTGCTCAAGCGGCTGGAAAGCGGCAAGGTGGACATCATCGTCGGCACCCACCAGCTGTTGCAGGAATCGGTTTCCTTCCACGACCTGGGGCTGATCATCGTCGACGAGGAGCACCGCTTCGGCGTGCGCCACAAGGAGCGCCTGAAGGAAATGCGCGCCGAGTGCGACATCCTCACCCTCACCGCCACGCCGATCCCGCGTACTCTGAACATGGCGATGAGCGGCATGCGCGATATTTCCATTATCGCCACGCCGCCGCAGAAGCGGCTGTCGGTGAAAACCTTCGTGCAGCAAAAAGACGACACCGCCATCAAGGAAGCGATCCTGCGCGAGCTGCTGCGCGGCGGTCAGGTTTACTACCTGCACAACGACATCGACACCATGGCGCGCACCGCCGAGGACATCCGCAAGCTGGTGCCCGACGCCCGGGTGGGCATCGCCCACGGGCAGATGCGCGAGCGCGAGCTGGAAGCGGTGATGAGCGACTTCTACCACCGCCGCTTCAACGTGCTGGTGTGCTCCACCATTATCGAAACCGGCATCGACGTGCCCAGCGCCAACACCATCATCATCGAGCGCGCCGACAAGCTCGGCCTGGCGCAGCTGCACCAGCTGCGCGGGCGCGTGGGCCGCAGCCACCACCAGGCCTACGCCTACCTCACCACCCCCGGGCCGCGCGCCATGACCAAGGACGCGCTAAAGCGTCTGGAAGCCATCGAACAGGCCACCGACCTGGGCGCCGGCTTCGTGCTCGCCAGCCAGGATCTGGAAATTCGCGGCGCCGGCGAACTGCTCGGCGAAGAACAGCACGGCAATATGGAGAGCATCGGCTTCTCGCTCTACATGGAGATGCTGGAGCAGGCGGTGGAAGCGCTCAAACGCGGCGAGCAACCGGACACCGCCAAACCGCTGTCCGGCGGCCCGGAAGTGAACCTGCGCATTCCGGCGCTGATTCCCGAGGATTATCTGCCCGACGTATTCACCCGCCTGACACTGTACAAGCGCATTGCAGGCAGCAAGAACAAGGATCAGCTCAAGGAGCTGCAGGTGGAAATGATCGACCGCTTCGGGCTGCTGCCGGAGCCGGTGAAGAACCTGTTCCAGGTCACCGAACTGCGGCAAAGGGCGGAAAAACTGGGCATCACCCGGCTCGACGCCCACGGCCGCGGCGGCAAGCTGGAATTCGCCGAGCGCACCCCGGTGGACCCGCTCACCATCGTCAAACTGGTGCAGTCCGGACCCAACGTCTACAAGCTGGAAGGCGCCAGCACCCTCCGTTTCGAACTGGAATCCGAAACCGCGCAGGAGCGCATTGAGGTGGTAGGGGAAGTCCTGAACCGCCTGAGCGGCTCAAACGCTTAAAACAACGGGTGGGAGCGACCTGGTGGGAGCGGGCCCTGCCCGCGAAAGGCCGGCAAAGCCGGCCGGCGGGATCCCAGAGAGCTTTCTAAAGGCGCGCAAACAATGTCTCTGGAATCCTGCCGGAAGCTTCGCTCCCTTTCGCGGGCGGGGCCCGCTCCCACAAGGCCCGCTCCTACAAGTCCTCCGCTTTAGTGGTGCCCGCCACCGGCGGCGACTTGCTCGCCGGGCAGCCAGTCCACCACGCCTTTCACCGCCACCGGCTCACCGTCCACGGTGACCGGCAGCGACCAGGTCGCCACCTGCGCGCGGCGGCCGGCCTGGGACACCTTTTCCGGCGGCCGCAGGTCGCCGTAGGTGGCGCGCGGCTCGGTCCAGGTGTAGCGGGAACCGCCGGCCACTTTCACCCACCGCGGTTCGCCCTGCTCCTGGTTGGCGTTCATAAAGCTGCCGCCCGGGCCGATGCGCAGATGCGCGCGGCCGTCAGCGTCCGCCACCACCACCGGCTTGCCGCTCTGGTTATGAATGTGCACCGCCGGCACGGTGCCCGGCGCCAGGCTCACGCTAACGCCCTTGGCCGGTTCCCGATCCGAGGTCAGCCGCGACTGGAAGGATCCGGGCGGCAGCGGCTCATAGCGGAATTCACCGGCCAGGGTGCTTTCCTCGCCGTCGAACCGCACCGGCACCGACCACTGGCTGATCGCCCCCGGTTTGCCGGCGTGCTCCATGTCGTGGGGCACTTCAATCTCATCGGTGCGCAGGCGGGGATCAAACCAGCCCCAGTTGGGCTCCTTGTGCACCAGCGCCCAGCGCGGCTCCGCGTCCTGGCTGGCGCCTTCCGGGATCGGCACGCCGCGTGCGGCGGTCTGGCTGCGGTACCAAGCCGGGCTGGCCAGGTCCGCCAGCACGCCCTGCTCGTTGATTCGTAGGAAGACCCGCCCTTCCTGGTCGAAAATCTCCAGGGTGCGCGGGCTGTCGTTGGCGACCACCAATTGCGGCGCCACCGTCGTCTGCACCTGGGCGTTGATACCGTCCAGGGTGGTCGACAACGGCGCCAGCCGCGCCTTCACCGCCTTGGCCTCCGGCCCGTGGGCCAGGGCCAGAGTGGGTGCCGTGGCAAGCACGGCACCCAGCAAACAGGCGGCAAGACGAGCGTGGGTGTTGCGGTTACGTCTCGTCATGTCGACTCCTTAGCGTTGAACCACCAGGCCCGGCGTGCTGGAAGGCAGCATCACCTGCACCGGTGCGGATACGGACGGCACCACCATGCCGGAACCGTCACTGGCGACGCGGTTCACGAACAGCATGTAGTGACCGGCCGGCATCACCGCCGCGTTCTCGGGAATCTGCACGCGCACGCTGTTGCCGTTGGCCGTATGCGGCAGCACCACGTTGCGCTGATCGCCATCCACCAGGTGGGTAAGGCTGGTGCGGCGCACCATCATTACTTCGTTGATGGCGGAGGCGTCGTCCACCGCGATCTGGATGGTGTCGCCGTGATCCACTTCACTCGGCGCCTGGATGATTTCCGGACGGTCCTTGAACACGTACGGCGGGCTGTAGATCTCGAAGGACGGGTCACGACCGTCGTTCGGGGACAGGCCCAGCTCTTCCAGGTTGAGGCTGAACAGGTAGGCGGTGTTGATCGGCGCGTGGCCGCCCACCAGCACCCGGCCGTCGGGGAGCAACAGCGCGGTGTTGTGGTAGGTACGGGCCTTGATCGATGTAGCCATCTCCGTCCATTCTTGAGTTTTAGGATCAAAGCGCTCCACGGTCTGGACCGGCACGGCGGAGCCAGGCAGGACGACCTCGTCGCGATTAGCCCCGTTAAACGCCATGACAGAGCCGTCGGGCAATAATACGCCGGACGGATACCAGCGCGGACCATTCAAGTTGCCGACGATCTCAGACGAATAACGCATGCCGGACTCCGTGTCTGCGTTGACTTCCACGGTATCCAGACGGCTGTTGGGTACCGCCAGGTAGCTGCCAGGACTATTAGCCGCCACCAGACCTAGCACGCCGCCAGCTGTAAGGAAGCTTGCTTTATTGTAAGCCCCGTTTTCATCGGGGCGTAAAGGCATCATGATGGAAAATGTGGACCCCCTGAACCCTGCTCCAAGGACTCGGTTCACCACCTTAGGGTCAACCACGTCGCCAAGCAGATTCCCTACTTGTTCCAAGCTTCCAAGGGTATCGCCCAACAAACTGGAGAGCAGCCCGGAACCGGTACCAATCAAATCTTCCAGCAAGTTGGGGCTGGTAAGCGTAAGTGCGGAAGTGACGCGGTCCAAACCGAGCTCGTCGAGTTGGAGGTTCAAGCCGGCGTAGCCCAGATCCGTCCAAAGCTCTTCTTCTGGATCATAAGCGGACACGAAATTCCACTGCGCCTGGTTGTAGGACTGGCCGAACGGGTTGAACGCCTGTCCGGCGGCATTATAAAAAACGTGCCCGTTGGGCAAAAGATGTAACCTGGGAAAAAGCGGCAATGGCTTGCCGGCCGTGGTGTCAAGTGCCGAGAAAGGCCGGTCCCCGTTCTCAGACCAAGTGCCATTCTCCAGGTCGTAGGTTTCGCTGGTGCGTACGTTATCCGCGGATTGCAACAATTCACGCAGGCCGGTACTCTCACCGCCCAACAGAGCGCCGGTGTACACTGGCTTAAGCAGCTTGGTCACACCACTGGCAACGAAGACATCACCATCCTGCAGAGTGACCAGCGTCGGATACCAGCGTCCGTGGGTCATATGTCCGGTCTGGCTCCAACTATTATCCTCCGGATTAAAAATGCGGGCATCCTTAAGTCCTTCCAATTCCACCACACCAATATCATCGGGAATACTAACTTCTCCCAAATTACCCGGCAGAGGAATTTCCAAGTCAATGGAACCAAGCAAATCGCGCGCCGGAGGGAATACAGCACCAAGAGAGGGCTCGTTATAATAATCAGTACCACCAACCGCCATGATTCGGCCGTCGGCGAGTTGAATCAAATCTGAGCAGAAAAGCGCGCCGTCGTTGCCGTCGGTACTTTCAGCGTCGGACAGAAAACCTCCAGGTAGCAGCGTGTCGCTGTCATTGCCGTCCACGTTAGCACCGCCATCCACGGGCGAGGGCCGTTGCCAGGACAGGTCATCCTCGGCGCCGGCAGGGCCCAGATTCAGTACCCGGGTCTGATCATTCACGGACACGAAGCCAAACTCAGCAATAATGGACAGTTCCACGTTCTCGGTGCCTTCAAGAGCATTGAAGTACAGCAGCCGGTTATCCGGCAGCAGCGCGATGGAACCAGCGGCGGGCTTGCAGCGCAGGTCACCGTCGGCGTCCTCCAGGCATTTATCGTCGGTGGTCACCACGCGCATCATGTCGCCGGTGGTGGAATCGCTGTAGCGGATGGTGGGCTCGGCAAACGGGCCTTCGAATTTACCCACCAGACACTCATCGCCTTCGCAGCTGTACTGGCGGCCGCTGAATGAGGAGCCCTGCGGCGCCGGGGCCGGCGCCATCGGATCGTCAGCGCGGGGCGTACCGTCGTCCGTCGATGGGGTGCCACCACCACCGCCACCGGTGCTGGCCGTGGTGCCCGCACCGCTGGAACCGCCACCGCCGCCACAGGCGACCAGCGCCGTGGTCAGCAGACCCAGTCCGATAAGCCGTTCAAGGTTTTTCATTTGTCTCTCTCCCGAGGGCGTTGTTATTCAAACCTGAGTTGTTCAAAACCAATCAGTGAGACGCAATGTATACGTCTGCTCAGGCGGAATTGTGCGCCGCAGGGAAGAGGGACGTCATGAAGCTAGTGCCGGGTCTTACCACATCACGACAATTATTCACCGCGCGAACATGCCGTTTAACAAAGAGGTCTAAAAAGTTTCACGCGTTAATGACGACCACAGGAAAAACACACCGAAAGGCGTAATACTTTGGGAGGATAAATTAGGGCAAGCGCCTTGTGAGAACCGGTTTGCGGTAGCGGGCATGTGGGGGCGGACTGTGGGAGCGGGCCCCGCCCGCGAAAGGCAAGCAAAGCTTGCCGGCAGGATCCCAGCGCCCTTACACCGCTTGCCCGGCGCACCAGCCGCTGGCCCAGGCCCACTGGAAATTAAAGCCGCCCAGTTCACCGGTGACGTCCAGGGCCTCGCCGATAAAGTACAGGCCGGGCACGTTCTTCACTTCGAAGGTTTTGGAAGAAACGCTGTCCGTGTCCACGCCGCCCAGGGTGACCTCGGCGGTGCGGTAGCCTTCCGTGCCGGAGGGTTTGAAACGCCAGCCTTTCAATATTGAGGCGATCTCCGCCAGCGCTTCGTTGCTGTAATGCTGCAACGGCCCGGACCAGCCGAAGTGCGCCGCCAGGGCGCCGGCCAGCCGCTGCGAGAAGAAGCCGCGCAGCCATTTCTCCACGCCGGTCCCGGGCTGTTCCTGCCGGGCCTGACGCAGCGCCGCCAGCGGGTCCGCCAGCGCCGGCAACCAGTCCACCGTCACCGCGTCCCCCGGCGTCCAGAAACTGGACACCTGCAACATGGCCGGGCCGGACAGACCCCGATGGGTTATCAACATGGGTTCGGCGAAGGCGCGGCCGCCGGCTTCCGCGCGCACCTCCGCGCTGACGCCGCTGAGCGCCGCCAGCCAGGCTTTGTCCGAAGGCTGCAGGGTGAACGGCACCAGCCCGGCTCGGGTGGGCAGCACCTTCAGGCCGAACTGCTCCGCCACCCGGTAGGCGAAAGCACTGGCGCCCAGGGTGGGAATGGACAGACCGCCGGCGGCGATCACCAGGCGCTCGCAGCGAATTTCACCGCTACCGGTACGCAGGCGAAAGCCGCGCTCGTCCGTGTCCGGCGGGCCGCCGGCGGCGCCCTCCCCCACGGGCCGGTCGTTGATGTGGGTCACCGCGGTGTTCAAACGCACTTCAGCGCCGGCCCACTCGCACTCGGTGAGCAGCACCTGAAGAATCGCCTTGCTGGAGCTGTCGCAGAACAACTGGCCCGGCGCCTTCTCCACATGGCCGACGCCGTGGCGTTCGACCAGCTCGACAAAGTGCCAGGGGCTGTAGCGGTGCAACGCGGACTTGCAGAAATGCGGGTTGGCGGACACGAAATGGTCCGGCGTGGTGTTCAGGTTGGTGAAATTGCAGCGCCCGCCGCCGGACATCAGGATCTTCTTGCCGGCCTTGTTGGCGTGGTCCAGCACCAGCACCGAGCGGCCGCGGTAACCGGCGCTGGCGGCGCACATCAAACCCGCCGCGCCCGCGCCGATAATTACGACATCATAGTGCTGCATGCTTTCTCCCTGCTGCTGCGGTTAGACAGGTCTCTGGAATCCTGCCGGGGCTTCGCCCCTTTCGCGGGCAGGGCCCGCTCCCACAAACAATGGCGATTAGCCGGCTTTGGCGAGGGTGGCGAGGGCAGTGCGGACGTCGGCCATGCCGGTGTGCAGCACCGCTTCGATTTCCGCCATGGTGATTTCCCGGTTGGCTTTGCCGGCGGCCGGGTTCACTACCAGCGACAACATCGCATAAGGTATTTCCAGCTCGCGGGCGAGCACCGCTTCCGGCATGCCGGTCATGCCGACGATGTCGCAGCCGTCGCGCTCCAGGCGCAGGATCTCGGCGGCGGTTTCCAGGCGCGGCCCCTGGGTGGCGGCGTAGCAGCCGCCGTCCACCCATTGCAGGCCGGCGCGCTCCAACGCACCGCGCAGCCGGCGGCGCAGCACCGGGTCGAACGGCCAGCTGAAGTCCACGTGCACCAGCGGGTCGTTCGGGTCGTCGAACAGGGTGCTGTCGCGGCCCCAGGTGTAGTCGATGATCTGCTCGGGCAACACCAGGGCGCCGGCCGGGGCGGTGATGCCGCCCACCGCGTTGACCGCCACGATGGCGGTGGCGCCGGCGTCCTTTAGGGCCTGCATGTTGGCCCGGTAGTTCACCTGGTGCGGCAGCCACACATGGGGGTCGCCGTGGCGGGCCAGGAACAGCACCGGCACACCGTTGAGCTCGCCTTCCGCCACCGGCGCCGAGGGCTTGCCGTAGCGGGTCTCGATATCGTGCCGGTGACGAATCTCGAGGTCGTCCATGCGGGTGAGACCGGTTCCGCCGATAAATGCCAGCACCTCAGGCCTCCTCCACCGCGAAGATACCCGGCGCGTTACGCCAGTAACCTTTGTAGTCCATGCCCATGCCGAACAGGTAAAGGTCTTCCGCTTCCAGGGCGGTGTAGTCGGCTTTCAGGCCGGGTTGCGCCTTGCGGTCGTGGACCTTGTCCACCAGCACGCAGGTTTTGACGCTGGCGGCGCCCTGGGCCTTGCAGGCGTCGATGATCGACAGCAGCGTGGAGCCCACGTCCAGAATGTCGTCCAGAATCACCACGTCGCGGCCTTCCAGATTGGCGGTGGGGGTAACGATCCACTGCACGTCGCCGCCGCTGGTCTCGCCCAGGTAGCGGCTGGCGTGCAGGTANTCCACCTCCAGCGGAATGTCCAGACGGGTGAGCAACTGGCCGGCGAACACCAGGCCGCCGTTCATGATGGTGACGAACACCGGGAAGCGCTCGGAATAGTCCTCGGCCAGCTTGATCGCCACCTTGGCCACCGCCTCTTCCACCTGGTCGCGGGAATACAGNTCGCGGGCTTCGCGGCGCACGCGCATCAGTTCTTGCTTCAGTTCAGTGGCCATNTCAGTCGCCATCGGCGTCCTCCTCGGATTGGTCCTGGTCGCCTTTCCAGGTNTGNTTNCGGTCGCGACGGTTGCGGCNNCGGCGGCGCGANCGGCGTTGCGCGGCGCGNCCTTCGGCGNCCTCGTCCTCGTCGTCCTCGAATTCCTCNNCCNCTTCATCGTTGGCCGCCATGTACAGCGTGCGGCTGGGGAAGGCGAACTCGGCNCCGTGCTCATGGACNATNGCCATGATGCGCATCAGCACGTCCTGTTTGATNTCATGGTAGGTGACCCAGTCCGTGGTCTTGGTGAAGGTGTAGATAAAGAATTCAATGTGCGACGCNCCGTAGCTGTCGAAGTTGACGATCAGGGTGCGGTGNTCGGTTTCCAGATCCTTGTGCTTCTTGGCCATCTCGCGCACCGCGTCGACGATGGCGGGCATCTTCTCCCAGTCGTCGAAGCGGATGCCCACCTTCTCGTTGATGCGGCGGTTAAGCATGCGCGACGGGTTTTCCAGGATCACCGTGGTGAACATGGCGTTGGGNACGTACAGCGGCCGCTGNTCNAAGGTGCGGATGCGCGTCAGGCGCCAGCCGATNTGCTCCACCGTGCCTTCGATGCTGCGGTCCGGCGANCGCACCCACTCGCCCACTTTGAACGGCTTGTCCATGTACACCATGGCACCGCCGAAAAAGTTGGCGAGCAGATCCTTGGCGGCGAACGCCACCGCCATGCCGCCCAGGCCGCCGAACGCCAGCACCCCGGANATGCTGTAACCNAGCGTNTGCAGAATGATCAGAAAGGCGGTGATCAANACCGAAATGCGCAGCAGCTTGCCCACCGCCGAGGCGGTGGTCTGATCCATNGGGTTGCGCATGCGNTCNGGGTCGATCAGNTTNTTTTCCACGTTGCCGACCAGCTTGGTCAGGAACAGCGCGACGATAAGGATGAACGCCACGCGGCGGNCGTCGCCGACGTAATCGAACACCGCCGCCTCGGACACCGCCTGCATCATTTCCGCGGCCACCGACAGACCCACCACCCAGATCAGCAGGCGGATCGGAATGCGCAGGGAATCCAGCAGGGCGTCGTCCCACAGGTTGTGGGTTTCGCGGCTGAAATGATCAATGATGTCGATCACCCGCATCAGGATGAAGTTGACGGTGACGGTGCACAGCACCACGGCGAAAACCTGAGTCACCCACAACGCGGTTTCGGTGTCCGGCCCGGGCCACACCAGAAGTTGTCGCCAGTCGGTCAGCGCTTCCCAGTTCATTACAGGTCCTTATTAAGCAGGTCGGCCACGTCGCCGGCCTGCCGGCGGCGGCTCAGATGCATGGGGGCGCGGGGCTTGCCGCGCAGGGCGGCGGCGCCGACCCGGTGCTCGAAGCGGCGGCCTTCCAGCCATTGCGCCACGGCCACGGCGCCGGGGCGGTCGTTGCACACCAGCACCATGTCGCANCCCGCCCCCAGGGCNGCCTGGGCNCGCTGNGNAAAGTCNCCGGCNCCGGCGGCNCCGGCCATGCCCAGATCGTCGGAGAAGATCACACCGCGGTAGCCGCAGTCACCGCGCAGCACCTTGCCCAGCCAGTGNNGGGAAAAACCCGCCGGCTCGGCGTCCACCGCCTGGTAACGGACATGGGCGGGCATGATGCCGTCCAGACGCGGCGCCAGCGCCTTGAACGGCACCAGGTCGTCCTGCAGCTGTTCCCAGGTACGCGGGTCTTCCGGCAGCTCCAGATGGGAGTCCGCCGCCACGTGGCCGTGGCCAGGAAAGTGCTTGCCGGTGGCGGCCATGCCGGCGCGGGCCATGCCGTCGATAAAGGCGCCGGCCAGTTCGGTGACCGCGTGCGGATCGGCGTTGAAGCTGCGGTCGCCGATCACGCTGCTGGTGCCGAAATCCAGATCCAGCACCGGCGCGAAACTGATGTCGATGTCGTAGGCGCGCAGCTCGTCCGCCATCAGTTCGCCGAGCAGGTCGGCGGCGTGGCAAGCGGCTTCGGGATCGCGCCCGTGGTAACGGCCCAGCGCCGCCATCGGCGGCAGGCGGGTGAACTCGGTGCGGAAACGCTGCACCCGGCCGCCCTCCTGNTCCACGGCGATCANCAGNTCCGGGCGCGCNGCNCGCNCNTGGTGAATCAGCTCGTAAAGCTGGTCCGGTTCCTGGTAGTTGCGGCTGAACAGAATCAGNCCGCCCACCGCCGGGTGNCGCAGCANNTCCTGCTCTTCCGNCGTGANGGNNNGGCCTTCCAGGTCCAGCATCAGCAGCGGCTGGGTATCGGTTTGGTTNGNCATAAGCGGGGTGTCTTACTCGACGATGGTCACCGGCGTGNCCACCGGTACCCGTTCAAAAAGAGTGATCACATCCGTGTTGCGCATGCGGATGCAGCCATGCGAAGCCGGNTCGCCCATGGGNTGGTCGTCCGGCGTGCCGTGAATATAAATAAAGCGGCGGAAACTATCCACGTCGCCGCCCTGATTGANNCCCGGNTGCAGACCGCCNAGCCACAGGATGCGGCTGAGAATCCAGTCCCGTTCCGGGGCTTCCCGTGCCCGCTCCGGGTCGTAAAACTCACCGTGAAAGCGACGGCCCGCGAACACCGCGCCCG
>FUFK010039403.1_pt1 | contig 52546 bp, 70 predicted proteins | sample 1021851 | NCBI WGS metagenome assembly FUFK01 (sample SAMEA51879418, study PRJEB19060) | metagenome | reverse complement strand
AACCGACTACACCTCTACATCAGGTACATCAGTCGTGTTGGTCACAGGAGCATCAGCTAATGATGTAGTAGAGATAGTCGTGTATGACACATTCAGNATAGCCAACAGCTACACCAAGTCTGAGTCTGACACACGCTATCCCTTCTTNGGTAACGACAGCATCATACGAACNAATGGTCAGACAATCAGNNNTGANNTAACAATCAGNCAGCANNACNAATGCACTGTCAGCAGGACCTATTACAGTCGGTGCATCAGCAACGCTAACAGTTAATGGATTTTATACAATATTATGACAAGTGAACTTAGAGTAGATAATTTAAAAGGTAGCACCACAGGTGGCAGTATAAATGTCTTGGGTGAAGGTACATCTGCGACCACTAACTTACAGCAAGGATTAGTTAAAGCATGGATTAATCTAGGCACTAGCTCTGCTACAAATAGAGATAGTTTTAATCATAGCAGTGTAACAGATAATGGTGTAGGTGACTTCTCTCCTGTTATGACTAATGCGATGGGCAATATTAATTATGCTCAAGCTGCTGCAATGTCGAGAGAGGCAAATTGCGATACTGACAGTATAAACACAAACAATTCTACTGGTAATGATGTAGACCCTACTACAACTACTTATAGATTTGGTGCGTTACGGTTTGGTACAGGGGGTGTTGATGTTACATATGTAAACTTCCAAATAGCAGGAGACTTGGCATAATGGCAAGTGAAATTAAAGTAGATACAATCGTCAATGCAGGGGGAGATAATGACTCAGGTATTGACCTAGCGACTAATGATACTATTAAGCTAAACATAGCAGGTGCTGAGAAAGCTAGAATGGACTCAAGTGGTAACGTACTAATTGGTCACACGAGTTTAAATAGTCCAGTGGCAGACAGTGGTGCTGGCATAACTTTAAAATCAAGTGGTGAGATTCAGGCAGGTCTTGCAGGAACTGTGCTAAAATTAAATCGTGAAAATAGTGATGGTAATGTTGTAGATTTTAGGCAAGATGGTTCAACTAAAGGAAAAATAGATACTGGTTCGGCTTCAATGGCAATTTTTGCTACTGGTGCTAATAATGGTGGTTGGTCATTTGGAGATGGTGCAGCCATACTTCCAATGAAAGACTCTGGTTTAGCTGATAACAACATGGATTTGGGTGCTAGTAGTAATAGAATGGATGATATCTTTGCAACCAACGGCACAATACAAACATCAGACAAAAACGAAAAGAACACAATAACAGACAGTGACTTAGGTTTAGATTTTGTTAGTCGTTTATCTCCAAAGAGTTACAAATTTAATAATAAANCTAGAACACACTATGGTCTAATAGCACAGGATGTTGAAACTGTGCTTGGATATGTTAAAAAAGATGCGTCACAGTTTGCAGGATTTTGTAAAGATGACATATCTGAAAAACAAGACGGTAGTGAGTATAGATATGGTTTACGTTACCATGAGTTTATTTCACCAATGATACAAGCAATAAAAGACTTGAAGGAAGAAGTGGACACACTTAAAGCCAAAGTAGCAGCATTGGAGTCTAAGTAATGGCATCAACACTTAAAATAAATACATTAACAGGTGTCAGCACAGCAGGGTCAATCGCTGTGACAGGCGAAGGAAATAGCACCACGACTAATCTGCAACAGGGTTTAGCTAAAGTATGGGTACAATTTGATGGGACGGCAAGTGGAGCAACAGAAAGAGACAGCTTCAATGTAAGTGGAATGACAGACAGTAGCACTGGTAATTATGTTGTTACTTTTTCAAACAATATGTCTAATGATGATTATGCAAGTGCAGGTATAGGTAATACATCATCAATAACATCTGAAGCTGTTACTACATCAACCATAAATCTTTTATCTGCAAACTCCTCTGGTTCATTAGCAGATGTTACTATAATGGCAACATCAATATTAGGAGACTTAGCATGAGCAAAGCAGCAGAGTTAGCAAACCTTATAGGAAACATCAACGCAGGTGGTGGTGGAGTAAATAGGAACTTGATTATCAATGGTGCAATGGCAGTTGACCAAAGAAATAGTGGAAGTAGTTTTGCTCAAACTAATGGTAGTTATAATCTTGATAGGTTTAGAGGTAACTCATTTGATGGAGGTGCTGCGACTGGTAAATTTACTGTTCAACAGTCCTCAACCACACCAGATAATTTTGCTCATTCTTTACTTGTAACCTCATCTGCAGCTACTTCAGATGCAGCAAATAACATTTTTAACATTGAACAACTTATAGAGGGACATAACACAGCCCTACTGCAATTTGGAACATCCTCTGCAAAAACAATTACGCTATCTTTTTATGTTCGTTCTAGCTTGACTGGCACATTTGGTGGTGCTTTAAAAAATAGTGCAAGAAACAGAAACTACCCTTTTACATATACTATATCCTCTGCAAATACATGGGAGGAAAAATCTATAACTATAAGTGGTGATACAAGTGGTACTTGGATAGGGGCAACTAATGAAACTGGACTATGGGTAAGTTTTGGTTTAGGTGTTGGTTCAAACTATAGTGGAAGTGCAGGAGCTTGGGGAGCAGGAGATAATTTCTCTGCCACTGGAGCAACCTCTGTAGTAGGAACAAATGGGGCTACTTGGTTAATCACAGGTGTTCAGTTAGAAGTAGGGCAGAACGCAACAGAGTTTGAGCATGAGCCTTTTAATGTAACTCTTGAAAAATGTCAACGCTATTTTCAAAGCAATGATGTAGGTGCTGAACACCTTCCTGTAATAAGGGAATCAGACGATTTAAAAAGAACAACAGTTCATTATCTTACAAGAATGAGAAGTAATTCTCCATCACTAACTCTTGCTACTACTACTTTAGATAGTGCAGCGTTGTCAGTTGATGAAGCTAGGGAAACTGGAGCATCAATTATTATGTCAAGTGGTAGCGATGGTAACACTCCAAAAATTCATGTTTATACAGTAGAGGATGAATTATAATGAATATAACATCAGCACAATACATTCAAGACCCATTGGATGACCCAAAGGTAAACAAGATGATAAAGGCTACTATAGATGGACAGGAGTGGTTTGTATCAATAAATACTAAAAACAGACACTACGCAGAAATACTAAAACAAGTAAAGGAAGGCACACTGACCATCAAGGACGCTGACTAGTGTTTGACCCTGTTACCATATCAGCAAGTCTTAGCGTAGCATCTGCAGCATTTAGTAACATCAAGCGTATGTTCCAAGCAGGACGAGACTTGGAAGCAATGTCACAAGACTTGTCAAGATGGATGGGAGCAGTCAGTGATGTAGACAATGCACACAAGTCAGCCAAAAACCCATCAATGCTACGTAAGGTTTTTAGTGGTGGCAGTATAGAACAAGAAGCCATCGAAGCATATACTGCTAAAAAGAAGCTAGAGGAACAACGCTATGAGCTAAAGCAGTTTTTGATGTTCACATATGGCAGTAAGTCATGGGACGATTTACTAGCAATGGAAGGGCAGATACGCAAGAGAAGACAGAAAGAAATATATGACAAACAAGTGTTCAGAGAGAAAGTTATAACATATGTCGTATTGGCAGTGGTTATTGTTGTTGGTGTTGGTTTTCTGGGTGGGTTTATATACGGTCTTATGGGGTTCGACAGAGGTTGGTGGTAACTGCGTAAGAAAAGACGGTGGTCAGTATACGTTTGAGTGGCTTTGTGCAGACAACGGAATCATAACACTAGCACAGTCAGACAACATTAAGAACTGCTACACCTGCTTTCTCAAGAAGTTTAGTGACTGGACATGGGAGCAAGAGAAAAGACTAGGTATACGTGAAGACCCAAAGTATATCACATGCCGTAGATACAAAAGAGTGCAAGCCAAGAACGGACAACAGGTGTGTTTATACAAAGGAGCAAATGATACATATACGCTAGTGGTAGAAGGTCAGTGTCCTACAGAGTACCGTTGCAAATATGATCCACATGGTAAAGAGCCTAATATAGACAGCGTAGTAGACTCACTCAACGACAAGTTTAAGAGGTAACGATGGAAATAGACCCAGTAATATTTTGGAACGTAGTGTTGACACTTATTATAGCTCCTGCAGTGTGGGCTTTTCGTAACATGATGGCAGAGATAAAACGTATTGATATACTGCTAAACAGAACACGAGAAGACTATGCATCACGAGCAGAAGTAAAAGATGAGATGCAACATGTAATGGAAGCATTACACAGACTAGAAGATAAACTAGATAGAGTATTAAGTAGAGAGAACAGATGATTACATTTCAAGGATTTAAACCATCAGGTATAGAAAAGATAGCCAATGCGATGGGATTTCAAGGGGAAGAGAAAGACTTTAAAAAGTTCTTAGAAGACAATCCTGATAGACAGGCAGAGATGATACGTTATCAGAATCTAGCACGTAAGATGGTAGAAGGTGGTGATGTAAAGAAGATGCAAGTCGGGGGAAGCATTGCTCAAGTTGCAGCAAAAAGAGTTGTTGAGCCAAAGTTACCAGAGGGTTCAGCACTAACTCCTTTTGGAGTCCCTAAAGAAGGTGATCAAGATATACCTACAACATCAGGTCAAGTAGGGACTACACCTATGGCAGGTGGAGTTGGGGCTAAGACAACTAAAGCTGTAGCTACTGATCCTAGAGGTAGATTCATGTTTCCTTTTCGTCAACCTATGATTGAGGAAGATCCTACACCTCCGATGTCAGAAGAACTAAGAAGAAAACTGGCAGAGACAGTAGATGATAGGGACACACAACTGCAGTCACAATCTTTTATGCCAAGACTAAGTGGTATAGAGAGAATGACTGCTGACACAAAGTCAGAGGAAATAAAAGCAACCACTGACGCAATAAACGCATCACAAGTAGACCCAACAGATCCCCGAGGTAAAGTAAATGCAGCCGAAGCTACTAAATCAAGTGTATCAGATTTAGATGCAGCCCAAGGAACAGCTATTAAGTTAGAGAATCCTATACAAAGGGAGATAACTTCTGATCCTGTAACAGGTCAGAGTGAGCTTGTAGATCCTGTAGCTAATGCAGAAAAGGCATCTAAGTTTAACGAACAGGTTCAGGCAGCAACAGCTACACCGTCAGAGAAAGCTACAGTAGCAGGACAGTTAGCTACACTAACAGCAGACTTTGATGCAACTAATCCACCATCGTGGGCATCAGGAGCTTTACGAGGTGTTATGGCTCAGATGCAAGCTAGAGGTATGGGTACATCTAGTATTGCAGGACAGGCTATGGTTCAGGCAGCCCTAGAGTCTGCACTACCAATAGCATCAGCCGATGCAAAAACACAAGCATCCTTTGAAGCACAGAACTTATCTAACAGACAGCAGAGAGCAATGCTTGCTGCAGAACAACGTGCAAAGTTTATGGGCATGGAGTTTGACCAAGCATTTCAAGCCAGAGTTCTAAACGCTTCTAAGATAAGTGACATAGCCAACATGAACTTTAATGCAGAACAACAGATTGCATTAGAGAATAGTCGTATGGCTAACACTATGAATCTCAACAATCTTAGCAACAGACAAGCTATGGTCATGGCTGAAGCAGGAGCTTTAGCTAATATGGATATGGCTAATCTAAATAATAGACAACAGTCTGCTGTAATGAATGCACAAACATTCTTACAGAGAGACATGGCTAACATGTCTAATAAACAGCAAGTAGAAATGTTTAGAGGACAACAAAGAGTACAAGCATTATTCACAGATCAGGCTGCAGAAAATGCAGCTCGACAGTTTAACGCAACAAGTCAGAATCAAGTAGACCAGTTTTTTGCACAGCTACAGACACAGACATCACAGTTCAACGCATCACAAGCTAATGCACATGCACAGTTTAACGCAGGTGAAGCTAATGCTTTGGCTAAGTTTAATAGTGATATGCAGAATCAACGTGATCAGTTTAATGCAAAGAACAGATTAATAATAGATCAAAACAATGCACAGTGGCGAAGAGAGATAGCTACTGCAGACACTACAGCTATAAACAGAGCTAATGAGTTAAATGCTACTGCTTTACTAAATATGTCTAACAGTGCATATAACAATCTATGGCAATACTATAATGACGTTATGGAGATGTCATGGGAAAGCACAGAGAATGAAAGACAGCGTGTAGTATCTATGGCTATAGCACAGCTAAATGCTGAGACACAGAGAGAACTATCAGAACTAAAAGCAGACTATGATTCATCTGTAGGTTTTGGTAATCTTGTAGGCACATTCTTAACAGCAGGTAAAGATAGTGTTGTGGGTAGTTTATTAAGTGGAATAATATAATGTCAGATTACAATCCAAACAATCCTGCATTTGATGCCATGCTCTCTATAGAGTCCGTTATGCAAAAGATGAAGCCAAAGAAAACAGAGTCAGAGTCCACCAAAGGACTACTAAGTAAAAGAAATCCTAGTGTCAGAGAATCTATGGAAGATGGTAGAATGCAGATAGCTAAATATGTAAAGATACTTAGAGATATAAGGGAGCAGAATAAAAAATCATGATGGAAAGAGAAGCACAAATAGACGCACCCATTCCGGGAATGAGCCTGACTGCACCTATGGGTGGTAGACCGTGGCTAAAACCACCACAGTATGCTACTGTAGAGGATGCTTTAGAAGAATATTATCTTCCAAAGATAACGGACAAAGAGTTTGTGCCAGAGCTAATGACTATAATAGAACTAGGTGTACCTCTAACAACTATAGCAAACTCTTTTCAGTTGGCTGCCGTCATGGAAGGTAAACATACTATAGATGTAGGTATTCTTATGTTGCCTGTGCTAGTAGAATTAATGATGACACTAGCTGAAGCAAATGATGTAGAGTATGCGTCTGGTATGTCTAGAGAAAAAGAGATGCGTTTATCTAATGCACAAATAGCCTTAGGTAAGAAGCAAGGATTATTGGGAGAAGACATGAAGATGGAAGAAGATCCCATGCAAACAGAAGAACAACCTCAACAAAAAGAAGATATGAATATGGGACTAATGTCAAGAAGGGAAACAGTAGAATGAGTTTAGGTGGATTTGCACAAGGATTAGCCACTGCATTTCAAAGGGCAGAAGATAGATATCAAGATGAGAAAGCTAGAAAAGAAGCTCGTGCAGAACGTAAGCTTGCTATGTCTATGCAACAAGCATTTCAAGAAAAGATGTATGATAGAAGACAAAGGGATGAACACAAAAAAGAATTAAGAGATGCATTTAATTATTTACAATCTACCTTTGGAACAGATGAAGAGGGCAAAAGACTAACTGCAGCTTTTTTACCTATGGGTAGTGCAGCCAAAGATGTTATATCTGGGTATCAGTCAGCCGTTAAAGGAACAGGCATAGATTTTAGATCTTTATTAGAAGTATCAAATCCTGAAGGTGCAACTGAAAATTACCAAGTTCCAAAGTTTGATGCAATAATGAAACAGCTACAGGATCAAAGATTTGGTAAAGCTGAAACTGCATCAGGATTTTTATTGCCAACAGTAAAGATGGGAGCTTTACCTTCACCGATGCCAGAGATAACAGGATTAGAAAAGCTTGGTAGCGATGATCCTTTTGAAGCAATGATAAACATTGATTTAGCTATTAAACAGGCAAAAGCAAATATAGAAGTTGGTACACCTATTGTAAAGAAATCAAATCAAGCTAAACTAAAAGTTTTAGAACAGTTGTACGAAGCTGAAAAGAAGAAAGCAGGTAATCTTACAAATACAGGTGAGCTAGAGAAAGCATCTATGTACACTCTAGTTAATAAAACAATAGCTGACTATAGAGATGATAATGTTTTAAAGAAATATATGGTAGATGATCCATCTAGAGCAGGACAAAGAGTACTAAAAATAGAGGGTAATGTTGCTAATATATTAGACTCTTATGCAGTTGCTTACGAAGGTAAAAACAACGTACTCAAAACTTTTAAAATAAATAAAACAATAGATAATGCTATGCATGATAGATTTAACTCTAATTTTGTGCAACCTCAAAATACTTTCTTACAAGCTAGTATTAACAATATTGTACAAAATGCTAAAAGAAGAGAAAAACAGTTTGTTCAAATAGATCAAAGGTTATCCTATGATCAACAAAGAAAAGCATTTAAAAAAGTAAAAAGAGGAAATGTGGTGCAAGTAATAGATGAAAATGGAGTTATACTCCCACCACAAATGGTTCGATTTGCCAATCCTGATGGAAGAAATATGGAGTTCTTTCAACCTTTAGATTTTGTAAGCCCTAGCACAGGAATGACAAACTAATGTCTGAATCTTTTTTTGCTCCTAATACAGAAAAGTATTTAAATAGCTTATCTGAAAATTTAAATGTAGAAGGTGGCTTGTCTGAAGAGGTATCTGTTGAAGATGAAGAAGAACCTATAACTGACGAGCAACCAAAAGTTGAAACTACAGATGCTGATCCTGATACGTTCATTGGTCAGGGAAGTAAAGAATATTTAGAGTCACTAGAGTCTGACTCAGATGATCCCACAGTCTACGGACCTTCTGCAGACGGTGCTGAAGATCACACACTCCTCCAAAACAATGTCCCTACAGTAGATAATGATGAAGCTGAGAAGAAAAGTGTTCTTGGTGCTATAGGTGAGGTTGGCTCACTTATAAAAGAAGCTGTGTTAGGCGAAGATACCGTAATAGGTAGTGCCAAAGAAGATATATCAAAAGGTGTAGTAAAAGAGGGACTAGGAGCTATAGTAAGAGGGGGTGTATTTTCATCGACTGCTAATGCTTTAAGGTTTAGTGGCGAAGTTGTAGAGGGGTATGTCAGAGCAGGTGGTACAACAGGCACTGCGTTAACAAGTCTAGGTCTAAAGTTATTGCCATTTGGAAAACCAACAGCAATGGAAGATCTTCAAGAAAAGATACAGCCGGGAAGAACAGAAGCTTTAGATAAAATATTTGAAGACTTTGCTGTGTATGATCTTGCACATGCAATAGAAAGAAAAAGAGATGAACTCATAGAAAAGCCTGAAACTGTAACAGGCAGTGCAATAGAGGGTCTTGCTCAGTTCTTAGCTCCCTATGGCATGTTAAGTAAAATAGGAAAAGCATATAGAGGTTATAGGGGTGCGTATGTTAAAGAAGCAATAACAGGTATAGCTTTTTTTGATCCTGATGATCAGAACCTAACAACTATGTTAAAAGAATATGGCTACCACATTCCTATAATAACAGATATTTTAGCAAAAGATGAAGAGGATTCTAATATAGCAAAAAGAATCAAGTCAGCATTAGAAGCTGTACTTATACTAGCCCCTTTTGATGCAGGTAAAATAACAGATGATATACTAACAATGCATAAACATAAGAGGGCTGTGGAAAAAGGTAAGCTAGAATTACTGCAAGACGGTGTTGTGTCTGAAGAAACAGCCCAACTACTAGAACAAACTGCAGAAGCTATGGGCAAACTAGAGCCTGTGAATATAGAGTTAATGGTAAAAAAAGATGTAGAAGCAAAGGTAGCTAAATATAGTGATAGAATTAGAAAAGTTAGAGGAGCTACGCAAGCAAACAAAAAGAAAATAGCTGATCAAAATAGAATAGAAGCTGATAAGAATCTAGATATGCACAATGCTATTGTTGAAGACTTTGAATCAAAGCTAAGTATAAATAATGGACTAGACAGAACAGATCCTAGATTCTTTCATGTAACTAAAAAGGTTTTTGGTAAAAGAGTTTTAGATACTGCAAGGCTACGTCAAGCTAAGAACATGGAAGCAAGACCTACCTTTGAACAACTAGAAGCCAGTAAGGTTACAGACACAGGTGATAGTGTAGCTGAAGCTATGATACCACCTAGAAATAGTCAAAGAGAACTAGATGACTTATATAATGTAACACTAAAACCTGAGAATATAGAAGCTCTTACAGTCGTATTTAGTGAAATGAAAAAGGCTCGTCCTGATCTTTGGAATGATAAGAAGCCACCTATGAAAGCTGCATTTGATATGATTGTAAAGCTATCAGATGAAGGTAATCTTATGGATTTTACAAAGGATCATCCACTGTATGACGCTCTAAATAAAGCAGGTATGTCCTTTGAAGATTTTACTGTAAATGGATTAGGTGCAGCAAGTGAAGCAGGACAGATACTAAGAAACTTCCGTAAGATAAAAGAGAGTCATGCAACAAAAAGTTTGAAGAGAGAGTATGAGTTAAGGGATCTTCTAAACAAACAAGGAACTGTTGGTAACTTTATGCGTAGAGTTGAGAACATAAGACGAGGTGGTCTTGTATCTCAGATAGCTACCGCTGCAAGAAACTTATCATCAGGTTTATTAAGATCTCCTGTAGAAGCTATTAACAATGTTGTAGAGACTGCTGTGTATGACTTCTCTAGAGGGGGCTTTAGAGACATTGCAAGCAACAGAGTTCTCAAAAGAACAACTTGGCAAGATAGTTTTGCAGGGTTGAAGTATATATACAGAGACAGAAAAACTGCTGAAGAGTTTACCGACTTTTTGTTAGAAGAAAAAGAACTAAAAACATTTTACGATAGAATGTTTAATACTATTAACGAGATACAAACAAACACAGGACGTGGCACAGGCACAAAGACAGATGCCATATTGTCTGCAGGAGAGGATATGGTTCAACTCCTAAACACTCCAAACAGATGGCAAGACTTTGTTCTTAGAAGAGCTACATTTTTGTCAGAAGCAGAGAGATTATTTAGATTAGAGTGGGACATAGATCTTCTAGAAGAGCTAGAGAATGGTAGACTCCGTGATATACTAAGGGATGCAGAAGATCTAAATCCAACAAAAGGTCAGCGTCCTGCTGTAGATTTATTTGCAGAAGCAACAGAGAGAGCATTAGATTTAACATATGCTAATCCCCCTGAGGTAGCGTTTAACAGGTGGGTGTCTAACTTTATAGTAAAAAATAATCTTACTGTTGCCATACCGTTTCCAAGATTTATGTTTAAGAGTATGGAGCTTATGGCAGAGAACTCTGCAGGTGCATTCGTACCTTTAATAAATAAAGCCATGAAGGGGGTGCAATCCTTCAGACTAAAAGACAGACTAAAAGATTTAAAAAAGATACCTGAAGATAAGAGAACTGCAAAACAATTAAGTGACATATCTAAGCTTGAAAATGCAATAGAGGATCTTGGTAGAAAAGGCTTGAGTCAACGTGAAAGCAGAGCCATAGCTAGAAACCTCACAGGGGTGTCAGCTATAACTGCAGCATCTATTATGATGGGGGATAAAGATAAGGGAGAAGACTATAAGTTAATATCTGATGGCATGGGTGGTGTGATAGATACAACACCTTTGTTTCCACTTAGGCAGTTTTTATTCTTAGGAAAGATAGGACGTGACTGGTATGAAGCAACCAAGGACATTGATGGGGGAGAAGCTGCAAAAGAAGCATTTTTCAACGCATTTCCTAGACGAGAGTGGGCAGAAACATTCTTAGGAACTAACTTTAGATTAGGTGTAGGGGGCAATTTACTAGATGAAGCAGCAACTTTGTTCACTGAAAGAGACTTGACTGCAGGAGAGAGACTAACTCAGGAGCTAGGAGAAACTCTTGGCGAGTACCTATCATCTTTTCTAGTGCCTTTGAATCAGGTATTAGATGCACAGAGAGCATTAGAACTAAGAAACATGGACTACAGAGATTTTAGTAATGATCCTAACATATTTCCTGAAAGCAGATTTACACAGGGTCTTTTGAAACCCTTTAAAAGATTTGCTCTTGACCCTGATACTGAAAAAGAAAGACCTCTTAGAGAAGATCCGTTCCAAGAACGCAGAGAAAGAAAGAATATAGGATTAAAAGTTATAGCAGGTATAAACATGTACACAGATGACAGTGAACATGGTAAGTTTCTTAAAGAAATGGGGTACACAAAGTGGGATGCATCAAGCAAATCACTGATACCTACTGTGCGTAACTACGAAAATAAATTAATAAGAGAAGAATTACCAGAGATGGTTGACTATCTCAAAGATAGAAGGGCTGAGTATGAGCAGGTTTATGAGGATAATAGAGAAACTCTATCGTCTGGTAGGAATCCTATAAGTAAAAAATTGTATGTCAAAAAAAGAATGAGAGAAGACATAGATAATGAATTGTCATTTATAAAAAATAATCTGTCTGATATATCTGAAGCAGTCGGAGAAGAAAAAGCATACAAGATTGAAACAATGATCGCTTACAGAAAGTTACCTCTAAAGATAAGGACAGAAGCTGAACTGGTATTCAAAGAAGAAAATAAAAGAGATGGGGATTTGAAGTATTCTTATGAAGAGATAAGAGAACTAATCCCCGACTATGATACGTATACGAAAGAAGAACAAGACTATCTTCTTAATGAGCAGAAGCTCATGGATCTTGAAGAGTTGTATGACATAGCTACTATACAACTAAAGAGAGTTAATTAATCTTTCTTATTATCTCTCGTATTTCTTTCAAACTTTTCTCACACTCTCTTAGTCTGTGATTCATTTCTGTAAGGAGTTCGAACATTGTCTTGGGTTCTCTGCTTCTTTTGTCCATGAAAGCCTTTGCTTCTTTTTCTAATTCCATCTCGTCCTCTATGTATGTTATCGTAATAGGCTGTGTTAAAGCCACGTTCCCACTCTCTATATAACATAGTGTCGGAACTATAGGGGTTGCGAATCTTTCCATAAACAAATGCATCGTAACCTTTCATCCACTGTATCTTNAGTGGTGCATCATGTTTACCTAANCCTCTTTCCTTTCTAGATANGTGTCTCATACTAAGCTCCTATGTCCACTATCTCACAACTGTCACCAGAACAGGCAAGTGTTTGTGAGGAATGAGTGTTATCTTCTTTTTCATAACTTTTAAATTTATCCCAATCAATATGAGTGAACTTACTGCTAAAATCATTGTATACAGCTTCTGTACAGTCCTGATAGGGTGCTTGCTGATAAGTATGATCGGAGTGTGGTAGGAACGATACACCTGACATCTCGTCAAAGTGTTTGAATACAAACGCACCTACTTCCATCCACTCTTCATCACGCACTGACACAGTCACAGAAGGTTTATGCTCACACCAGTGTCTCTGATAGAGAAGCCACATCTCTAGCTGTTCAATAGCTGTCATATCGTTTCTAACTACAGACTTCTTGGGTGACTTCATAGGAAAACTAAATACAGTTTGTGTATCAGGCTTCATAAAGTCAGCTTCACTTGGTATGCCACTGTCCTTCATGAAGTTAGTAAGAGGATCTTTATTATCACCCCTAACGGTACGGATATAATAACTGCTATGACGAGGGTGGATACCACTGCTTGAGTCAACAAGCTGTGATACTGTACCACTGGGTTTGACGCAGGTGATTGCTGTGCTTTGTGGGATTCCAAAGATTGTTGACCATTCTTTGTTTGTTTCAACTGCGATTTCTCTGAGTGCTTCAAGGGTTTTTTCAAGTCCATGTTTCTTTCCATTCGTTAATTCATTATCCATAATACCTGTAAGGCTAACTCCCAAGAGTCTCTCCTCTTCAGTATTCTTCTGCCATATCTTTCGCAAGTATGGGAACTTAGTGAGCGTAGCCTGTGCTGTGCCAAGTATTGTGGCAAGCATAACCTTTCTCTTCAAATCATCAAACTTATCTTTCTCTCGTATCACAACCTCTGTAAGATTGCAGAACTGATAAGGTCTAAGTATAATCTCACTGCAAGGATTACAACCAAACTCATGATCGGCATCTCTTCTGCCAAACTTCTTTGCTTGTTCTTTTGCAGATATTCTATTAAATATACCACGTTCACCTGACTTAGATTCAACAAGAGATGTCCACTCACGTAGAAAGGTTTCTCCATCAGGCTTGTCAGTATAAACAACAGAGTTATTTGATAGAGCCATCTGTGGTGCTGTCTCCCACCATTTGCCAGACTTGGCATGTCTCATGCGTCCATCAGATAGGTTAGACAAACTGATCATGGCTGATCTACGCACACCACCAGACACTACAACTTCTCCAACCTTACACATAAGATTATGACAATCGTAGCTAGATAGCTTACGACCTGCATTCTGTCGAAACAAAGCAACAGTAAAGCTAAATAAATCAATTAAAGGCGCAGGACCACTAGCTCTACCACCAAATACTTTTAGTCTAGCACCTGCAGGTCTTACATTTGACATGTCCCACATAGGCACTTCGCCCATATATAAATGTCCTATAAGCTTGCGTAAGGCTCTAGCCCACCCTTCTTTGCTGTCTTGCACTTTTATTACAGTGTCAACATGATCTAAACTCTGTGGTATTTCTGGTAACTGCGATACATATTGTCTTTCAACAGAGAAGCCAACACCTGTGCCACATAATAATATATACATAGCTTCATCAAAAGCTTTTGGATCATCAACAGGTAGATAGCTACAGTTATACCCTGCTGTATTATCTCTCTCTAGTGCAGGACCTGCAGTCATCAATGCTCTCATAGAGGGCATAACTTCTAAGTTAGTTATAGCATCAATAATCTGTGGTTTAGGTAAGTGTCCTTTTACTTTCTCTGTAATATAGTCCACATATCTTTGCACAGTCTCTTCCCATGTTTCACGTCTTCCCTCTTCGTCAATCCACCTAGCATATCTAGATATTGCAATAAATTTTTGATAATCGTTCATGTTAGTCCTCCAATGTTATTCGTATGTTTTTAATTTTTAGTCCGTCAATATCATAGATAAACTCGTCTAGTGCTTCTTGTATTTCTTGACTAGGGTCTCCGTCAGCAGGTACAGGATACTCATCTTTATCTATATCAAGAGTGAGGTAGATCTTAACAACCATCACTCAACTCAATGTCAAAGCTATCTTCTGCTTTCTTTTTGATCTCAATCAAGCGAGTAAGATACCACTGTGCTTTCTCTAGATCTTGCACACCATTCTTGTATCGGTATCTCCAAAGATACTTAATAATATTACCCTGCAAATAATACTCGTACCCCTCTCCTGTAGCCGACTGAATAGCTTCAATGCATTCTACACCATATTTGTTATAGTGTGGTGGATTGTTTACCATGTCTTTCCCCTTACAATTCATTTCCCATTTAGCCATATCATGCACTCCCATTTAGTTTCTCTTTCATTGCTTTAAAGTCTACCCTAATTACATTGTCCTGTCTATCAACAATTTTAGGTTTTATTTCATCATCTATTTCTTTTCTAACTATCTGATAAACTTTCTTTGACCACTCTTCATCTGTTCTAAGTAAGTCAATACCCACAAGGCACATTCTTGCAAAGAACATGATATCATTAAAGTCTCTATCAGATAGAGGATTTTGCACAGAGTCTATAACTTGTAGGTGTACATCTCCTGTCCAATTTTTTTGATGATCTAGTATTGGTTTCATACGAATCATTATATCCTGATCGTCTAATTTAAAATGTAAGTCTTTAAATCCGTTCTGTGTCATTTATATCTCCTTATAATTTTTTTACCTGTGAACTTTATGAACTCAGGATGTGGTTTTTTCTTACGTTCTTTTAGCCAACCCTCTGGTATAATTCTGTCGTAGTATTTAAAGTTATTCTTTTCACACCACATACCATAGGTAGTTTTAGATCCTTTCTGTAATTTTCTTTTGCTACTTGTAAACACAAAACGTATGTCAAGCTTCGGGTGTTGTTTTTGTATAGCGATATGCTTGCGTCTGTCATCAACAGTAAACAATCCTTTTGTTTCTATTATTATTCCGTTAGGTAGCACAAAGTCAGGTGTGTATTGTCTGTAGGCTAAGTCTTCCCACTCTATCTTGATACCCTCATAGATATATTTTATCTTTAGTTCATCAAGAAACTCTGAGAGNTTNACCTCAAGNCCACTACGATAGCCTAACTTACGTGCTACCTGATACTGTTTAGNAGTATATAACAACTACCACCANACAGANTATGTTCTCGACAGAGGAACATGCCTATCACCATACAGAGCTTTTGCTTCTGCAAGGTANGCTTCTTTNGCAGCATTATAGGCAGCATACTTTTTTTCATTATATGCTTTCTTCATGTCGGATAGTTGTGTTTGTAAATCGGAGATNTGTTCAGCCATCTCCTCTAACGTAGGTTCTTTACTTGTCATATAAGTTTCTCCTTTCTTATTTCAACATATGAAACAATCTTTGGATCTCTTGCCTGTGACACCAACGATGGTATCTCCTGCAAGTTTGTCCAACAGGCTTGTTTATATCTGCAGAAAGAACACGTCTTACCCAGAATCTTATTGCCTGTTAGCTTACCTCTGAATGTTTCTTCAACTGGTTCAAAACATCTTTTAAACTCGTTACTCTCAACTACATCTAGGTTATAAGATAGTTTATCTATCTCTTTTGTCAAGTCCAAACCATCAGCAGGTACATATTTAAAGTTACCGTTAGCTTTATTTATTACCCACCATCCACCTGCCCTTTTATTAAGAGCCTGTGCGTACCCTGCAAGCTGACCCACATAACCAAAAGGATCTTCTGTTGCTAGTGTATCAAATGATTCAAACTTATTCCTATAAGACCAATCTGACGCAGACTTAATATCGTCCACAGCATCGTCTATAACAATGTCGTATGTACCCTCAATCTTAGAATCAATCTTGAGTTCCATACTAACTTTCTTAGAGTCATCATAGGCAACACCTGCCTGTCTAAGCAGACCTTTGAATACAGCTTCTACGATATCTCCTAACATCATGTTCATCACAAAGTTATTAGGAAGTGGTAGAGCTTTCTCAGGTTGGTTCTTCTCAAACCAAAGCTGACAGGTAGGCTTACCTATATTAGACATACGTAGTCTAAACTCTTTCCTGTTATTCTGTGAGCCAAACTGACGGTGTAAGGCTTCTTTAATATCTTCTGCAATCTTGTTGATGTTTGCATCAGACAATACCCTCTCACCGTCAGTGGCTTTATCCAAGAACCGATGCAGTTTTAATTCTGCTTTGTGGTTCATGGTTACTGAACTTTCTCATCAGATGTTATGTCGATGAAAGACTCAACAAGTTCCTTGTCTACACTCTCGTTAGTGTGTGCAAGCTCGTGATGCTTTCCAATAACAAACTGATTGTATCCTTGAATCCAAGACTGAAAGCTAACGAAATGCTCTTCATCCGTATCTGCTCTATCCACTTTATTAGATAGGTCAAGAGAGGACTTAGTAACGTAGAAACTGTTACCGTTTGGTAACTTTCTTTCACTAGTCTCAATCTTAGTCAGAAAGTCTAAAGGATTTACGTTTAGTTGCTGACACTTAGCAAACACAGCATCAATGTCTTTTGATGACTCTTGATTCTGTATGTCCCATACGAAAGGAACGTAGCCAAGATCAGCTTCAACAAGATCTTCACCCTCTTGCTTCAATGCACCATCAAAGTTAGCTACACCAAGTACAACTCTAACCTCTTTAGCAGATCGAATAAGAGTCTTCTTGTTGTCAGGCAGAGCATCAAACTCTTCTTTTGACATAAAACCAGAAGGTCTACCACAGTTGTAACCACCATCGGTGTCCTTGACATCCATGTTCCTGAGTTGCTTCAGGCTACCTGTCATGACACTTCTGACAAAGTTATTTTTAAGTGTGTCCCATCGCTTGTACATAAACCGTTGGGCAAAAGGCTTGATCTCAAGACCTTCTTTAAAATATACACCACCTTCATCAGGCATATCAATCCTGAAAGATCCACCAGAAAGCTTTTCGATATTTACTTTCTTACCTTTGATCTCCTCAGTACCCATGATTGCACTGTTGTGTATTTTTAATCTAGGCAACGTAACTCCAGAGGACTTCTTCTCTGCAGGAACTTCTGCCATTCCCATAGCTTTTGCTATCATTTCAGGGCTGTCATTTAATGTTACTATATTCATATATTTATCTCCTTATAATTGAAAAGTGTTATAGTTATATCATCATACGTCTTTGGTGTCAAGCCAGTTGTCTCCTATTTTTGCATCTAATTTTAATGGGACATTAAAGTCTATATTCCAACGAGTATCAATGAGTTTCTTCATTTCACTATTTATACTATTTACTATCTTTAGAACATCATCCACTTCGTCAGGATGAACATCTATTACTATTGAATCATGCACAGTATTTACTATGCAACTATCCATATTCATGAGCATATTATCTATAGTCATGAGAACTAGTGGTACAATATCTGCCGTAGCAAATGCTTGTACAGGATAATTCTTTATCTGTGTGAAGTGTGACACTGAACCATTGCCACGTCTTACAACATCAGGAAATGCAAACGATCTACCAGATGGTATCTTAATGCGTCCTGTCTGTAATGCTTCACTAGCTAGTGTCTTGTGCCACTTAGCTACACCTTTATACTTTGAACTAAACTGCTCGTAGTAGGATGCTTCTGCTTCAGATCTGCCAAAGCCTGTTGCACCATACAGAGGAGCAAATGTGTGTGCCTTTGCTTCTTGCCTAGATGTAGGCTGTCCTGCGTCAGTAATAACTTGTGCAGTGTAGCTGTGTACATCAAAGCCATCTTCTATCTCTTTGATAGCTGTAGCGTCCTGTGACAAATAGGCAGCAGTCCTGAACTCTAGCTGTGCAAAGTCAGCTTCAAGTATCTTACCACCTTCCCATCGGGACACAAAGATCTTCTTCACAGGAAACGTACCACCTCTAGGCATGTTCTGCATGTTAGGATCTGCACCACTGAATCGTCCTGTGGATGTGCGATGCTGTAGTAATCTAACATGTAGCTTACCATCAGGCTTAGTATATGTAGATATACCCTCAACAAACGAGGACAGGTATGTCTCTAGTGCAGACAATCTACGCACACGCTTGAGAAACAACTCAGCTTTTGTATTGTTACTACGCTTGGCAAAATGTTCAAGTATCTCAAGGTTGATCTTGTTTGTGCTAAACCCATTGGCACTCACCCACTTAGCTGTGGGTGGTCTAAACTTTAGACCTGCTATCTGAAAGGGTCTGTCTTCATACAACCAACCAGACTCATTACAGTTTGGACACTTGTTTGGCTTCTTAAATGGTGTGCCATTCTTTTTAATCTTAGTAATGTGTCCACGTCCTCTACACATGGGGCATGTCTTAGCCGTGACCTTATACATAACATCGCTGTGTTCACTAACAGCTTTGTTAAAGTCAGACTTGTTCATGTAGGGTTCAAAGAAGTTGCCCCACATAGACTTATCTTTTGGTTTACGGCTGTAAATAACCCAAGACAACTGCTCTGGACTATTAAGATTGATAGGTCTATCGCCCATGAGATCCTGCACTTGCTGTCCAAGCTCACGTATAATATCTTGCTTCTCTTTCTCAAACTCTTTTCTAACATCCTCAAGCTTGTCGAGATCCACCTTGAATCCACGAGCATATATCTTACATAAACATACAGCCACCATGTTTGTGTGTGTAACAGTATCAAATAGATCGCTGTCACCATTCATAAACCTGTGATGTATATGATCGGCAAGACTAAACGTAGCTCGTAAATCGTGCAATAGATACTCTTTTAGCTCGTCATGTGGTATGTCAGATACAGATGTACCACTCTTGAAATATTCTTTGAGTGTATCCTGTTTCTTTGTATCTAGATTGTATCTCTCTGCACATTGTTCTAACGACAGAGGTTGTTTCTGTCCACGCTGTAGCACATACTCACCTAGCATAGTATCAAATACAATACCGTCATACTTGAAGCCTGACTCCCACAGCCAGATCAAATCGTGTGCAACATTGTGACACACAAGCACAGTAGTTTTATCTAGTTGCTCCTGCACTATATTGAAGCCGTTGGGAGTCGGTGGCTCAGTCGAATGTTCAAACGTGACTACTCTTTCCCAGTTGTCCGTCTTCATGCCTACCATAACTAGGCAGTTGTCAGGCTCAAAGGGATCAAGATGTAGCTTGTCACCACGCTTGGTTACATTATTCTCTACGTCTAGTATTAGTCTCATACTGTGTCCTTTAGTTTAACTAGTTCTGCTTCTTCAAAAGGTATATGAAAGAAATGTTCTTTACGTCTTGCATTAGATAGCCAGACTTCTTTTATAGATTCCTGTGTCATCTGAAAGTCCTTGATTCTCCAAGCGTATTTGCAGTCACTACGGATTACATAAAAGTTAAAGAATGAATTATCATCCATGTCCCTAAATTTATTTATTAATTTTATTTTACGATGTGGTATACGTATCTCCTTCCATGTTGGATTCCAATTTGCAATGGCAGTCGGTGGCATCATTCGATTCCACTGATTCTTCATTTCTACCTCAGAATAATACTTATGTCCATTCTTTTCTGAACTAATATCAAAAGAAAAGTTTTCACCTGCTGACAAGTTTGTATGTCCGTTTCTTTCTAAGTATTCCATAACTATTTGTTTTGCTTTACCATCATTCTCCCTGTATGACTCAGGTTGAAATCTTCTGTAGTATGCGCCTTTTACTGGTTGTAGTTTATTCATGCTGTGTACCTCGCTGTCTTGTAGTCTAGTTCGCAGACAATCTTGCCATGCCAACCAGACAGTTTGTTTTTGACCACATTAATGTGTCTTTGTGGAGAGGACTCGTCTTCGCCCTCTACCTCAGGGTTCTTGGCAAGCAGTAGCATCAGATCAGCTTCGGCAGCTTTACCTGTTCTACTACCTTCCATCATGGCTTGGTTAAGTATAACCTTGCCCTCTGCTTCGGCAGATAACTGTGACATGTAGAACACGGCACAACCATACTGCTTTGCAATAGTACGAGCATGGATAGCATTTGCTTTCAGAGCTTCGTCCTGTCGGGCAAACCCTGCTGTCTTGGCAAACTTGTCACCCATGTCTAGCACCATCACATCAGGTTTGTATGACTTGGCTACGCTTTCTACCCATGCCATGTCACGACCTGTGCAATCATATAATTTAATATTCTGCCTAACAGAATCGTACCTCTCATTAGCTAACTTAGGATCGTCCTTTATCTGGTACTGATCCATGTTAGAGCTTGCTGTGAGATAACGAATACCAACTCTGTGTACTGCTTCTTCATTACATAAGACAATACACTTAGCACCCTGTCGGGCGAAAGCCATTCTCACCTGCAATCATGGATGCATGAAAAGATGTCTTACCTGTGTTGGGTCTAGCTCCAACTTCTATAAGATGTCCTTCATTCACACCCTCTATCTTGCGAGTCAGGCTAGGTATGTTAAACGTCCAACGTGCTTCCAAGTCATTCTTTGCAAGCAGATTGTCAATAGATATGTCTGCCCACTCTACATTAAGTGCAGGTATGAAGTCATCGTTGTACCTCTCTAACAGATTTCGCAAGGGTTCAAGGCTAGTCTGAGAACCATTCACATAATCAAAGCCAAGGTTAGCTATCTCTTCACCGATCACTTGTTGAAATAATTTAGACAAGACCTCTTGTGCTACATCCTTGCCAAGTGGTGTCTCCTTCTTGACACGTAAGAACAAGTCACTGAATGCTTGCTTCTGTGCTGTAGTCATGGTTGGATTACCTGACATAAACAGTGCTTCTACCTCATCAGGTGTGACAGTCCTGTTGTATCTCTGCATGGCATAGTCCACAGACGTTTTAATCTTACGCAGATCTTTGCCAAACAATTTATCGGGACACTTGATACCTCTATGGTCATCATAGAAGTCTTTGTCCATCAAACTACGAATTAATGCTGTTTCCATTTATCTGTTCTCCTATTGCTGTTAGTTTTTCAATGTCGTTAGGATGCTTGTACTTCAAATCATCAGTTAATCGTAACACTCGTACATCATTTACTACACTCTTTAAATCTTTAAAAAATTCCATAGCCTTGGGTAGTGCGTCAGGGTCTAAAGCTATGATAGCTGAAGAGAACTGTGACAGATACCTCTTGTGTATGTCTGACAGTGACGTGCCTAACACAGCAACCCCAACATACACGTCACTGCCTACAATAACGGCACTGACACAATCCTCAACAACTACAGCGACTTTACCACAACCAGATGTAAATGGCAAGCCACTATTCCCATATTTTTTCCATTTAGGCAAACTATTTCTAAGACTTCGCCCAACTGCATCCACAACCACACCATCCTGCATGATTGGAAACACAACACGATTATCTTTTACATCGTGATACAGTCCACCCATCAAGTCAAACCTTTCCATGAACCTAGTAATATCAGGTTGTCCTCTGTATGGTACAACATGTTCAGGCATTACAAATCCCTCTTGTGCTTTCTCTTTTCGTTCAATAGCCTGACGTATATCATTCACTGACATATGCACAGGCTTAGATCCTGAGATATTGCACGATGCTTTGTAACAATTCCAAAGTAGTCTACCCATATTGTTTGTGGCAGTAAAAGTTTTGTACCCACCACACTCAGGACAGTCTAACCTTTTAGTTTCACCATTAGATAGTTCTTCTATATTATTAAGTATACTATATAAGTTATACATTATATTTACTCCTTGTATTGAGAGCATTCTTAGCACTCTCAAATGTGTGTTTCATGTAGGGTTTTACAGACTGCACGTTTGTATGCCCTGTGACAGACATAAGTTGCCCCATCGGGACACCACTGTCAATCATTTCTGTAACTCCTGTGCGTCTAAGATCCATCAGACGTAGCTCGTCAGGCAGTCCAGATTGCTTCATGGCACGTCTTCCTATCTTTGATACACTTTCCAACCCATAAGGTACAAACTTGCCCTGTATGGGTCTTAAATTAGGAGCTACGTACTGTTGAAAGCCAAAGTCTGCCTTTTGCTGTAGCAACATCTCGTATAGCTCGTCACCTATAGGCAAAAATACCTTAGATCTACGCTTAGATTGCTCAAGATGTAGCTGTCCCTTGTCCAAGTCTATGTTATCCCATTGCAGTAGACGCATGTCACCTATCCTTTGACACCATTCGTATGCCATGTGGACTATCAGACCTATACTTCTGTACTCATACTTGTTGTATGCAAAGTCAAGAAATTGACGCACCTGTTCCTTTGCCCACACTACACGTCTAGGCTGTGGTGCTTTGCGTCTGATAGCAGAGAAAGGATTGTGATTCCCATACTCCATCTCAGTTGCATAATTGTATACACGAGATGCTACACTACACACATGGTTTGCAAGTGACACACCACGTTTGACCCATAGTTCATAAGTCCTCTTAGCCAACCTACTAGATATAGTATGCCACTTTTTATCACCTAAATCTAGGCAAAGTATCCTAATAAAGTATATGTAATCTGCTTTAGTAGACTCACGTAAAGCATTGAAATCATTAGACAAAAGATAGATGTCACAAAGTTCTGACAGGGTAGTTGATCTGGTAACTGATAACTCTGTCAGTTTCTCTTGACGATATTCATCAATCAGTTTGTTCAGATCTGTAGCTATCCTTTTCGCTTCGTTGTAATTTTGTCCTAGCTCTCTGCGAGATACTACACCACTGTCAATAAGTTGACTTGGGGGATTGAACCTGAATGTTCGCACCCCCTTCGGTGTGTACCTCTGATACATGTAACGAGGTAGCTTCATTAGGCAGCAACCAGTTCTTTGAACTGCTTTGATGATACCCACTTGGTAACTTCCTGCTCACGTCCCCACATGCTGATAGCATTGGTATCGTTGCCTGTGTTACGTAGCTTGAAGCCGTTACGTTCATCAGCATATGATGCATAGTTAGTGAAAGCAGAGTACAGTGCAAAGGCATTGTGTCCTCGTGTCTGTATCTCTTGTGCATATAAGCCAAGCATCTTGTCACCTTTCTTCTCAGATCCCATGAGAGAGTGAAGCATATCTCTCACTGAGTTATACTCAAGAGGTGTCCTTGCCCACTCCTGTAGCTGTTCAGCCTGTGAATAGAAGTCACTGTTAGCATCCTCTAGCTCCTTAATAAAGGCAGACATGCTGAAGTTAGTAGTGTTCTTTCTTCGCACCTTGTCATGCTCACCTCTGATCATGCCATTTGTGCAGAAGAAATCTATTGCACCAAAGAATACTTGGTTTGAACACAAACCATCCACACCATGCAGAGCTATCACTCTTTGTGATATTTCTGTCTGTTGCTTATCAGTCGTGATTAATGCCTTAGTCGCAGGTAGGGTTGCGTCAAGCATAGCGAATGCACCATTACGTGCATTGTTCCACTTTACATTTGCACCTTCCATTGCTTCATCACCAAGCTGTTCAGACATAGTTCTGCACACTTTGTCAAAGAACTCTTTGTGTGTAACAGAGTTGAACTTGCTACCAACAATACCAATGACCTCATCAGTATCATTGTTGATGACGTACTTCTTACCTGCCATACGTGTAGGCTCAGTACGTGTAGTGAAGTCTAAATAAATTGGAAGTTCTCCAAGTGCGTTGTTTGTAAAATCTAAAGCCATGTTAGTTCTCCTTATGTTATGTGTTATGTATTAAAGATATACTATATAAATAATTAATCAAGTACTATTTTTCCCAACGATAAAAAATATGTCGGTCAATTCTGGTTGTGCGTGTCTTAGTCTTCGCCCATGCAGGACGCACATAGGTTGCATGGTAATGTGTAGCTCCTTCGGTTACGTCAAGAGCTATTGTGCCTGACAGCACGATGGATGCGTACTCTTGTGCGTTCCACCACTCTTCGCTGTCATACTTAGGCTCGTCACTTTCGCCATTACAGTACCAACTGAACTGGCACTTGTGCAGTACAGGTTTGTCTGTGCCTTTGTATGTAACTGCTTGTGTTACTACATCACATACATTGTCAGGAAACCTGCTGTCTTCTACTCTGTTCATGACTACTTGACCCACTGCTATCTGTCCAAGCATAGATTGAAACTTTGCTTCGTGATATATGTTAAGTGCCATGCACATGAATGCTGTTTCTAATATCATAATATTGCTCCTGTTATGTAGGACAATGCGAACACTCCTACTATTATCCAAATTGTTATCTTCAAATCTTTACTCATTTACAATACTCACTATATCAAAGTGGGCATACACTAGCATCCCACCAATTACTGCTATGCAAATAACAGCTACCAACAGATCTGTAAGTAGCTCTCGTCTAGTCTTCTTATGCTTGCTATACTTGTTCATCAGGCAGCCATCCACTCAGGCATAGATCTGCCCTTGCTGTATCGTGCAAACTTGAGCTTGTCTGCTTTGTAGAACTCACGATATGCTTTGATAGGATACTGCTCGTCAGTCTTGAGATGATCAAGCCCACTAAAACACTGTGGATGTGGTGTCTGCCATCCCTCTGGGACATAGGTGCTACCAAAGAACAAAGCATTCTTGTGTTTACTTGCACCATGTATCTTACCATATCTATGTGTATATTCTACGAGCATAGCTGAGTAGAGATCATAGGCATACCTATAGTTAGCCCTAGTCTGCATAGCCCACAGTGTACAAGGATGCTTCTGGTGGACAGGCTTGTACAAGTCTTGCTCCTCTGCATACTCAGGTGCGTGATGCCATAGCGTAGTGCATAGCATCTGTGCTTCTTCTAGTGGCATCTTTACAATGTGCTGATCACACAGCGACTTTGCAATGTCCTCTACGTTGAACTCAATAATAAATCTATTCATGATATAACTCCTTGTACTACGGCATTCAGTAGCAGTGTACCCACTACACAAATAACCATTGTTAAAATTAATGCTCTGCCCTCAGTCATGACAGAAGTTCCTGAACCATTTGCACTGGTTGTCACCCTTGCAGACTCGTTCATGCTTGGCTGTTTCCCAACACTCAGATTGCCAAGGTGAGAAATACTTTGTCGTAAATCTGTCCACCCAATCCTGCCCATCGGCTGCCCATAGTGCTAGTATAGGCAGAGGTACGAGTAGCAGGAACACTACAAAGAATGCCATGCCAAAGCCTTTATTGTGATATGCTTTCATCTATATTCCTTTCTTTTTGTTAAGACCCTGTGGGTCATATTGATCCTCGTATATTTCATCTGGCATAAACATACTGCCTGTGCCATCATCAAACCAGTTGTTCATAAACATTATAACAATCAGTGTTATCATAATGTAGCTGAACCACTTCACAAACCATATGAATAATCCATAGGCTTGCTGTGCCTGTTCCAAGGCTTGTTGTTTTACATCATCATCATCCATACTGCACCACCTGTCCTGTGTTCCACTTGTCTGCTTCTTTCTGTGCGTCCTCTTGTGTGTCGAATACCTTTACAGGACTATCCTCTGTCCACATAGCACCACACCCTTGTTTGACGTAGGTCAAGCCTTCCTCTTCGAAAGGCTCAAACACTACTGCATATTGTATAAGTTTATTAGTCATGTATCACCACCTCTGTTTCATTTGTTAATCCAACAGGGAAACCTCTGTCAAAATAAAAGTTCATTATGTTTAGGACTTCGTCCCTTACATCATCGTCTTTGAATGCATCTCTCAAGGGTAACTCCTGTATTCTATTTGAGTGTCTGATTGTATCATGCAATCTGCCATACAACGACACCCAAACATCTTTTGGTAATGTTATTCGTTTCATGAATATACTCCTTCTAATATGTGCGTGATCACTGCACGAGTGAAGCCATTGCCGATCATCTTGTAGCGTTGGCTGTTTGATATGTTAGTAACCTCTAGCTTGTCACCAAAGACACCATACTTAGTCCATCCATCAGGCAAAGTCTGTAGACGTTCACATTCTAAAGGTGTTAAGGCTCTCCAATGTAACTCGTCTGTCTCTACCTTAGGCATTCGCCATCCACCCTGCATAGTAGTCAGGGTAGGACTCTTGCCCCACCTGCTGTACACACGCTTGATGATGTCGTATCCTTTGAGGTCAGCTTCACCAACTTGTCTACACTTCTTAGACTTGATGGCAATCTTCTCGTCTTGCACATAGACTATCTGCCTACGTGCTTTCTCGTAGTACATCTTCATGCTACCACCTTTGAAGTAGTTGGCATCAATGCAGTAGGACTTGTCTCTATCTGCCATAGCACCATCTTCTAGTACGTCATTGAGTACAGTACCCTGATCAGCCAACTCACTATGTGATACATTGGTTATGTAGACACGCTTCCTAGACTGAGCAGATACCTTGGCACTATCATGTGTATACATCTGTGCATCAGAACGTATAGCACTGATACGCTTGTACCACTCATGCTTGGCTTTGGACTCGACATTCTCAAACAGATAGAACTCAGGGTTCAAGCCTTGCAACGCATCATACATAACCTCAGACAAATCACGACTGTCTGACGTGCCTTGCATCCTACCTGCCACGCTGTAAGGCTGACAGGGGAAACCTGCAATAAGAAGAAAGACATCTCTGCCCTTCAATGTATCCCAACCATTAGCATCACCATGATGTATAGCATGAGGTATGTTGTGCTTAGATACAGCACTAGCATACTTGTCTGTCTCAAATGTGTGATACTCGTACTCACCTGTAGGGGACACGTCAATCCCTGCATCAATGCATGAGAGATAGGCACTGTCTGTGCCACCACATAAGCTGACTACAATCTTTTTCCCCGATGTCGGGAGAATAGAAGTGTCGTTCCAATCGTGATCAAATGTCATCATAGTTCTCCTTGTTCATTTGTTTAAATGCTATCGCCCTTTTCTTGGCTTGGTTCTCTGCGTTCTTGTGACGCTTGTCTGCAATGACCTTAGACTTCAGCACACCTGAAGCCATAGCTTCTGCATGTAGTGTGTTGCGTGGTCTTTTGCGTAAGACTTTTTTGTATATAATTTTAGCCATCGGCTTTCTCCATTAATGATATGTTTGTACTACACCATGTGGTTCATAGACATAGCCTACGTCTGGTTCATCTTCAAGCACGTACTCTTTGATGAAGTCAAACTCAACTATTGCTTCTGGATAGCACATCTGTGTTACGTTAAGTGCGTATTCAATCGCAGATGCTGTGCCATTGGCGAGTGGGTGAGAGCCACCGACCCTCACCACACCTCGCTGACCATCTACGGATACAAAGATCTCGTAGTGCATCATGATCAGGCAACCTTCTTCTGTATCAAGAAGGACTTGATCGGCACATAGCTTGCCACTCTTCGCTTGCCTTTCCTATCATAGGCATGGAAGGAAGAGTATGACTTGCCAAAGTTCAATCGAACCAAAGGCTCACCAGACTTGCCACCTTTACCCTTACGGATAAACCATCCAGTTTCTTGGATGTTGTCATTCCTGTAGATGACAGGCTTGTAACCCTGTAGCTTCAGCTTGATAGCCGTAGCGATTATTTTTAAGGCAGTAAAACCACCAGATATTTTTGTGCCTTTTGGCAAGTTGTCAAAGTTAAATGTTAGCATGTGAATGCTCCTTTCTGTGTTAGCGAATCCCCGATGTCGGGAACTCTGGGTTAAGATGTTACAGTTATATAATACTTTCATAAGTATTTCAAGTATTATATTAACTGTATACTCTGACTGAGGGTCTACCTTCAGCCGTAGTTGTTAGCCAGATAGAACCTACCTCGCCAACAGGTTCACCATTGTCCACATAGACAAAGGTGTCGTTCTTGTAAGGGTTATAGGTTACTGCCCTACCCTTATCATGATAGTACTTAGGACTAATCCAGACTTCTGGATACCATCCCTCTGCAAATGCATGGACGTTCTTCTTTCCTTCAAGAAGCACACGCTGTCTGCCACCTTTACGAACATTGAAACTGCCCACTAGTAGGAACAGTTCTGGCTGTCTGCCGACAACCAAGCCTGTCCGTCTATCTTGTATAGACCATTGACCCTTGTGTAAGTTCCAATATACTCTTGCATTAATGTTCATTAAGCTACTCCTTTCTAGTCCCTAATATCTTTTTGAAATTCATTCAACTTCTTGAATGATCGCAATAGATGTACTATGTCCATCTCCACAATAGGGATATATTTCTTTCGTGAATCCGAATAATATGCTCCGTCCATATCCATAGAGGTGTCCTCTTCATATAACATGTGACGGATGTCAGATGGTAAATTGTCTACTACGTCTAATATTTGTAATACTTTTTTAACTTGCATTGTTTACTACTCCTTCTGCTTTTCTTTTACTGTTTCCGTGAGCAGGGAAACCCACGATTGCATCACGCTGTTTCCAACATAACTTACAAGTCATGCAGGATACGTCATCCCTAATGACGGCAGGACAGACCACGACCTTTCTACCTTTCGGTGTGGTGGTGTTTGTCATCTGATCTACAGGTAGCACAGTAGTCACAGGTGCTATGTTTAGATCTGCCAAGTCATCAGCGTGACTTAAACTATTGCCCGACAAGTTGATGGTAAAGCCTTTCTTGTTGGCTTCTCTAATCACATTCCTGTTATGGCTATGTGCCATGCTGTAATGTGTATAGGTCATGCCCTTCTTGTTACCACGCTTGTTTGCGTGAACAAGCTGAAGCATTTTTGAAGCGTCAATCAACTCGGGGTTGTGCTTGTCTTTTGGACAGTCCCCTGCTTGGTTGTGTCTCCACGTTTCTGTGGCTTCATGCTCTACCATATCACACAGAGCGTCCCAATCGTGTCCTTCTTCAGGCACTCTATTCCAGACACCTGCCAATGGGAAGCCATCAGCATAACAGCCATTGCCCTTGAATGGACAGGCATCTGGACATGATTGTCTCTCTGTAGTCGTGACGGACATCTTACCTACCTTTCGGTTGGAAGATACTTTTGTAAACCTCACTTTAGTCATTATATTTTCTCCACTTCTGTTAGTTTAAAGCACAGCCTGTTGTCCCATACACCTGCGACTTCGTCCCATGTCTGTGCATCTTCGTCAGCTATGACAACTTCTGTTGAGTGTAATTCTACTATCTTGCCATAGATCTCCTGATCAATAACTTTTATTCTGTCACCTATTTGCATTACGCTACTCCTTTCTGCTTGAGCTTTTGTCTACGTGTTACCCTACGTTCCATAAGAACAGGGTTGTTTCTGCGTCTATCTTTTTTCCCGACATCGGGACTTTTTCTAAACTTTTCAAAATTTCTATTGCTTTGCATTTTCTTTTACTCCTCTTCTGGAAATGCTTGACCCCACTCTTCAGGCATGATGCCTGTCATGAGGAACTCACGCTCATCTGCTGACAGATAAGGCAAGCAGTCCTGTATAAGACCCTGCCCTAGTCTCCAACGCTTGTAGTCTTCCACGTCAAGCAGGATGAACATGCTGTTCGTGTTGCCTGAGATCGGGGATACTCTGTCTACAATCTGCATAGTTTTCATAATTATTCTCCTAAGTTTATTGGTTCATGAATTGCTGTTACTCTGTCGGAATACTCGTCATTTACTTTCTTGAACAAAGCTTTGTACTTGGCATAGTCTATGTTCTGATATGGGTCTGTCCCATCGCCATTCTGCACCATGTAGTCAAGCTTGTTTGCTAATGCATCTGATAGTCTAATCAATTCTGCTAAAGTCAAGTTCATGTTTTTTCCTTTCAGGGTTTCCCCGACATCGGGACTTTCCGACATCGGGGATGGTTTGGTTAATCTTTGATCATGTCCACATGATACATAAACTCATGTGAGCCAACGGCTTCAAATGTTCTGCGTTCTTCAACCGTCAACATTGCTCTGACAAAGTTGTACATAATGTTATGCATATGACTACCTAAGGGAAGTTTATGATGACCTTCCTCGTAATGATGCACCATGTGATCATTGTACACTTTGTTGTCTGGATCTTTTCTCCATGTGTCCAACCATGTCAGATTTAAATCTTTCAGATCTGAAGTGTTTGCATCATCCATGTTACCTGTTTCCATTATTTTCAGCATGGCAGTTACGAAAGCTTTTCTTGATTTGTACATTTTTTTCCTTTCAAATTTTCCCCGACATCGGGGCTTCAGTTAATCTATATATTATTTTAATACCCTTTCATAAGTATTCAAGGGTTTAAAATATATAGATAGCTTAGTTGCTCTTTGGAATGGCTACCACAAAGAAGAAGCCACCACTCACAAAGAACACCATTGCCATCACAGCACAGACTGTATCACGCAGTCTGTCAACAGTAAACAGACCCTGCATTGAGGTGCTGTCCATTGCACCTGCCATTGTGAAAACAATCCATAGGCTTGCTATTCCCATCATCATACATAGTGATCGTGCTGTAAATTCTAATTTTGACATTTTGTAAATCCTTTTTTTCTAGAGTTGACCGATGCCGAGTTTCCCCGACATCGGGAGTTTTGCTGTGGCTTATCTTATGAAGCCATTTCTTTTTTGTCAAGATCCCAGATGATCTCTACCACTTTGTTCAGATCGAGACCTCTTTCGATCATAAGAGCTACAAAGTCCTCTTCTGATTGAGGAACTGATACCACTTTTTCTTGTGGTTCAGCTTGAGCTTCAGAAGTCCCGACATCGGGAGTTTCTGCTTCAGCAGTTTCATCAACAGAAGGTTCAAGAGACTTCTTGTACAGCTTCAAAAGATAGCTGATAGAAGTGATAGGCTTCCTATCTTTCTTCTTAGGAAGATTGTCGATGAAGGTTTGCATTGAGCCATCTTCAACAGCTTGGAAGTAAGCTTTAGCTTCTGACAGTCTTTGAGACTTGAAGTTATCTCTTAAAAGCTTCAGATCAGACTTGCTGTCTAATGACTTGGCTTCTTCAAAGTCTCTGCCAAGCTTAAAGCCTTGACTAAGATCTTTCTCAATCTGCATTTTCTTGGCTTCTTTGCTGAACTTGATACCAGTATCAAGGACATAAGCTCTGTTGATGGCTGACTTGATAGCCTTCTCTTCTTTGATCCTTTCTTCAATTCTGGAAGTCAAAGTTGAGTTGTAGTTTTCGAAAGCTGTTTGAGTTGATTTTGCCATTTTGTGTATCCTTTCCTTTTTTAACACTATTCATAAGTATTCATAGTGCTTAAAAAAGGTAAGGTTATACACAATAGTTTCCCGATGTCGGGGTTATGGTTTCTGGAATGCTGTTTGGGAAAATGCATAGGCTTTACAATTTGCTTCCACTTTCAAAAAAACTCGACTCTTTCCCATCCTTTTGAGTGGCAACTGATTGCATAACAGTTTCAGCTAGTTCTGATATCCCTTATTTTTATGAAGAATCTATCCACATGGTTCATCAGAATGGAATAGTCTATCCCACCACGTTACTACCTGCATCATCTCTACTAGAAGATGACCTGTGCATGCGCCATCGGGGGGTATAGCGTATATATACTTGTACAAATACACAGATCAGGAAAATTAAGTGTTAACCACAAAGGGATATTATACATAAAGAGTGTCAAATATTTAGTATTGACCCGGGAATCATTACATGATATAATTATATATAACATACAAACTAAGACATAGTTAAACTATAATAGTTAAACTACTATATAGTATACTTTAATAAATAGTTTAACTATCTTATAGTATATACTAGTAGTAATAGTATCCTCTCCGTACATTTTTTTAATTTATTAATTGACAATGGGCAAAAAATCCGTAAAACTATACACAGACAATGTTATAGAATCATTCTATGATGCTGTCATTAATAACAACCTTGAAAAACTTCACATACCCCATAGTGACGTGTTTTATGTTAGAGCTGCTGTGGAAGCCCACTACGGTAGATCATTTTCTTTAAAAGAAGTTGAAGATGCTATGATAGCAGAAGGTTGGTCAGAAAACAAAGATCTAGAGGAGATTGAAGAAAATGGTAACTAAAGCAGCCACTAAAGCAGCTACAAAAGCTAAACCCACACCCCCAAAGAAGCTTACCAAAGCTGAAAGAGAAAAACTAAAGAATAAGCTAAAGCGACAAGCTAAAGCTAGAGAAAAAGAGAGAATGGAGAATCTCAAAAAAGTAAGTGATCGAAAGCCATTACAAAAGAATATTAAATTTAAAAAGAAGTATGACACTGACATTGGAAAAGAAAATCCATTTGATAGGCAGGTAAGAACCAAAGCTCAAGATACAGTTAGAAAAACTGGTAGAAGAACTGGAGCAGGACTTGGAGCAGATAGTCCTGTAGGACCTGACCCTATTGTTGTTGGTAGGCAGTCAATGCCAACTATGCGTGATGTCAATAGAATGACTGAAGCAAATGTTGCTAAGATTAAAGTAAAGCTTAATAAGCTTGCAAATGACGGAACTGCTGAACAAAAAAGACAAGCTAAAGCTATTTTAAATAGAATAGATAAAGCTGAAGCAGCAAAGAAAGCTGATATTGATCGTAGAATAGGAACAACTCAGGCAGGAAAGAAGCCTGACGCTGCAGGTAAATATCTTAATAAGGTAACAGGTGAGATGGTTACTATAAAAGGTCCATCAGGTATTTCTGTAAAAGAGCGTTTTTTACCTTTGGATTACAAAGGAGCTAAAAAGGCTGACTTTATTAAGAATCCTACAAAGGATCAGATAGAGCAAATAGAGAGATCTATGGCAACTAAAGCAAAGTTAAAGAGAGCAGGAGAAAGCCCTGAGAAAGATCTAGAAAGACTACGAACAAAAGCTAAAAAGAAGAAACTAGAAAAAGTAGTTAAGACAACAGAAGATCCTAAGTTCAAGCGTTTAGATATAAGCAAAGGACTTACTGAAGCTCAAAAGAAAGCACTTCGCAAAAAACAAGGAGGAATGGCGATGAAGAAGAAAGGTATGGCTAAAGGTGGCATGAAGAAAAAAGGCTACGCAATGGGTGGCATGAAGAAAAAGGGAATGGCTATGGGTGGATTAAAGAAACCTGCAGCTAACCAAAAAGGACTACAGAAACTACCTACTGCTGTACGAAATAAAATGGGTTATATGCAAAAAGGTGGAATGAAAAAGAAGGGCATGGCTCGTGGTGGAATGAAGAAGAAGAGCTACGCAGCAGGTGGTATGACAGTTACTTATAAAGTAGGTGGCATGGCTAAAGGAAAAATGTACGGAAGTGTTGACAACAGAAAGAAGAAATAGTATAATACTGTCATTATGGCATTTCTTCAAAGTAACATTCCGTATTTTAAAGCATGGGTAAGACGAGAGTATACCTGTAACTTTGCTCAGTATCATGGTGAGTTTTTACACTGCATGGTTATTGCAGTAACATCAATGCCAAACAGATCACTAAGTTTTCAAGTAATCTTTACTGGCTGTGAATCTGATGATACTGACGAGCCAAATGTACACGGTGGTGCAATGTGGGCGAGAATGCCCATCACAGCCCTAGTAGGAGACACTCCTGTAGAACAATGGGCTGAAGAGATGCCACCGTACATTGCTCAACCTTGGGATTGTATGTCTCATGACCACAGCGTGTATGTGCTAAATAGAGCTACACCTGCCCCTTGGATAGCAAAAGTTGATGGTGAGTTCTACCCTGCTAAATATTACTTCACTGTAGACTATACAAATAGTGAAATAGCTGACGATCCTGCACAACATAAACAGTCACATGTACTAGAATTGATGGATGCAGGTAAGTATACAGGAAATATCGTGGCATTACCTAATAATAGAGTCAGAGTGACCCACCCTGCATGGTTCGAAACAGGAGAAGGACCACCTGACTTTAGACCCTCCCAAAGAATCTTTCATTCAAAACAAGAAACGGAGTATGTGTGGGATACCCAAAGGGTATTTAACAACCTATATGAGGACAATCATGGTAGCAAAGGCAAAGGCAACAATAAAAAAGGTAGCAGGAAAGCTAAAAAAGGCTAGTAAAGCTCACGCAGGACAGGCAAAAGCTCTATCAGCTATAAAATTAAGCAAAGGTGGTAGTACTGTTAACAAAGCAGGTAACTATACCAAGCCCGGAATGAGAAAAAGAATGTTTCAAGCTATCAAAGCAGGATCAAAAGGGGGTAATCCCGGACAATGGTCAGCAAGAAAAGCACAATTACTAGCATCTCGCTACAAAAAAGCAGGTGGGGGCTATAGATAATGGCTGACCCTAAGGTTGGCACAGGCAAAAAGCCTAAAGGAAGTGGTAGAAGACTCTACACGGATGAAAATCCTAAGGATACAGTAGGTATCAAATACGCTACGGTGGAAGATGCAAAGAAAACTATTACAAAAGTTAAAAAAATTAACAAACCCTATGCGAGGAAGATCCAAATCCTCACCGTTCTTGAACAACGAGCTAGGTTTGCAGGAAAAGCTGAACAATCTAGGCTTGCCAAGAAAGCGAAAGAGACACTAAAGAGACAACGTGGTAGCAAAACTAGCAACAATAAGAGCAAAAGTAAAGCAAGGTAAGAAATTAGGCTTTAGTGAGAGAGCTAGAGCCGTAAATAAGGGTATTATACCCAGTAAGGCGAGGAAAAATGGCATTAGCAAAAAGTCAAAGAAGTCTTAAATCGTGGACAAAGCAAAAATGGAGAACGAAAAGTGGTAAGCCGAGTAAACAAACTGGAGAACGCTATCTTCCAACAGCTGCAATCAAAGCTCTATCACCCCAAGAGTACGCAGCAACAACTAGAGCTAAAAGAAAAGGCACAAAGGCAGGAAAACAATTCGTTAAACAACCTAAAGGTATTGCTAAGAAAACGAGAAGTTATAGAAAGGTTACATAATATGGGGTATTTCAACAATGATAGTTAAAGCATGGTTTATAATAGCAGTAATGTCTGGTGTATATACAGACGGAACAAAAGATATATTTATATTTCAGAATCCACCAGATCACGGACACTTTCACAACGTGGCTACGTGTCAAAAGTTTATAGGGGATCATCCTTTTAAACTTGCCAAAGCTTTAATCAGAGAATACGGCAACAGACCACCAGAGCAGATCATGTGTGTGCCTGAAGAAACAGTAAAATTGTTTATGGAAGAGGGTGGTAAACGAGGTGAAAAAACCTAAAACTTGTGATACGTGTGGACAAGAAGTAAAAGGACAATACTGTGAGTTTTGTCTTAACAGTGGTGATAACGGTTCATGGATAGACAAGGTAATAGAACAAGCTAAAGATCCTAGACACGACCAATCAGCTTTCAAAGACAAGAAGAAAAAGCATGACTCCAGAGACACTTGACAGATGGCGAATATTACCAAGACTTATGATGCTAGTGATGACAGGAGTTTACATTCGTTGTATAGAATGGGCTTTGAGTCAGCCAGAGTTGACCACACAACAAGCAGGATTAATATCCGTGATTACTGGAGCAATGACAGGCAGTTTCGCCATATGGATGGGAGCAGAGAAATCAGAACCCAAAAGAATGGAGAGGGAAGAACGATGAGAAAATATTTTAAAAGATTGTGGTGTGCGTTGTGGAACAAGAAGTGCCACGATGATTGTGACTGCGTATAATGCTAGGTACAATACTAAGTTCTGTATCTAGTCTAGCGTCTTCTTACATAGAGGGTAAGACAGCTATACAAAAAGCTGAAGCTACCATTCGTATGAAAGAAGCAACAGGTGAGATAGATTGGGACTTAGCTGCTATGAGGGCATCACAGTCCTCGTGGAAAGACGAATGGCTTACACTTTTGTTTAGCATTCCTCTAGTACTGAGCTTCTGTGGTGAATGGGGTAGGGCAATAGTAGCAGATGGGTTTACTGCACTTGCAGGTATGCCCCAGTGGTATCAGATAGCGTTAGGAGCTATCGTAAGTGCAAGCTTTGCCACACGATCTGCAGGTAAATTTTTTAACATGAGGAAGAAATGAGACTAGGTTGGCTAATAAATAGTATGATGGCTATCCTAGTCTTAATTACATTTATAGTAGTTATATTATAGGGAATAATAAATGGCATTTAAATTATCAAATAGAAGTTTAGGAAAATTAAAAGGTGTAAATCCTTTAATGATAGACACAGTGAAACGTGCCATTGAAGTGAGTTCCGTAGACTTTGGAGTGATCTATGGAGTGCGTTCTGTTGAAGAGCAAAGGAAGCTCTATGATGCAGGACGATCACAGACGATGAAATCTAAACACCTTTTACAACAAGACGGCACAGCACACGCTGTCGATTTAATGGCTTACGATGGTAGTGACCCAAGTTGGGACATCGTGATGTACGATGATATAGCAGACGCAATGAAAGAAGCAGCACTAGAAACTGGAGCTAAAATTTGTTGGGGAGCCGCATGGCATATAGATGACATAGCAAAATGGGATGGCACTATGGAGCAAGCTATGAATGCTTACGTAGATTTACGTAGAAGTTCTGGACGTAGACCATTTATTGATGGTCCTCATTTTCAATTGACAACATGACAGGAAGACCTAGAAAAAAAGGTTCAGGCATGAAAGGCATGTCTATAAAAAGTGGTGACAAGCGTCCCACTAAACAGGGTGCAGGTATGACTGCAAAGGGAGTTGCAAAGTATAGAAGACAAAATCCCGGATCTAAACTACAAACAGCAGTTACAGAAAGTAAACCTACAAGTAAAGCTAGAGCAGCAAGAAGAAAATCTTTTTGTGCTAGAAGTGCAGGACAAATGAAAAAGTTTCCAAAGGCTGCCAAAGATCCAAACAGTAGATTACGACAAGCTAGAAGAAGATGGAAGTGTTAAATGACTAGACAACTTACAGAAAAACAACAAAAGTTTTTAGATGTACTATTTGATCAGGCAGGTGGTGATATAGGGTCAGCTATAAAACTTGCAGGATATGCAGAGGGTGTAAGTCCTACTCAGATTGTAGCATCTTTGAAAGAAGAAATACTAGAAGCTACTCAATCTTACATGGCTCGTAACGCACCAAAAGCTGCAGTAGCTATAACAAGTAGCTTAGATGATCCTACACAGTTAGGTATACGAGATAGAATGTCTGCTGCAAAAGAACTACTAGATAGAACTGGTTTAATTAAAACAGAAAAAGTACAGGTAGAAACTACAGGTGGTGTAATGCTCATGCCACCTAAGGATAGTGAATGAGAAACAGATCATTAGGCAAGTGGGTTTTACCACAGCCTACAGATTTAAAAGACGATAACGAGTGGATGCCCATACCACGTATTGCAAGAACAATACCGTTTGGGTATGAGTTAGACCCTGAAGATAAGAACTTACTAAAACCTATAAAGATAGAGTTAGATTTACTAGAGCAAGCAAGAAAATATATAAAACAATATTCTTACAGAGAAGTTGCTAACTGGTTATCTAAAAATAGTGGTAGAGATATATCTCATGTAGGTCTAATGAAAAGATTAAAGAATGAGCGAAAACGAAAGAACAAAGCTATCAGCTTACGCAAGTGGGCAGACTATGCCCAAAAAGCGATCCAGAAAGCCGAAGAGATCGAAGAAGGTAGAACAGGAGCAAAGCAAGAAGCTGAAAGAACCACTGCTTGAAGAAGAACTATTACCAATAGAAGAATCTCGTAATGTTATTTTTCAACCGAACAAAGGACCACAGACAGAGTTTCTAGCAGCAAGCGAAAGAGAAGTTTTGTATGGTGGATCAGCAGGAGGTGGTAAGTCTTATGCAATGTTGGCTGATCCTTTGCGATACATGGGACACCCATCGTTTAGTGGCTTACTACTGCGTCACACCACAGAAGAGTTAAGAGAACTTATATTTAAAAGTCAGGAACTCTACCCTAAAATATGGAAGGGTATTAAGTGGTCAGAACGAAAGATGCAGTGGGTTGCTCCATCAGGAGCGAGACTATGGATGTCCTACCTTGATAGAGATGATGATGTCCTACGCTATCAAGGACTAGCGTTTAGTTGGATAGGATTTGACGAACTTACACAGTGGGCTACACCATTTGCTTGGAATTATATGAGATCACGTTTACGATCTACATCACCNGANCTACCNGTGTATATGAGAGCTACAACAAACCCCGGAGGACGAGGACACCACTGGGTAAAGAANATGTTTATTGACCCTTCACCGTATAATATTTCATTCAACGCCACCGATATTGAATCAGGAGAGGAACTTAAATATCCTGCAGGACACAGCAAAGCAGGACAGCCATTATTCAAACGTAGGTTTATACCTGCTCGACTTACAGATAACCCTTACCTCTCATCTCAAGGCGATTATGAAGCAATGCTTCTATCCCTTCCTGAACAGCAAAGAAGACAACTATTGGAAGGCGATTGGGATATTAAAGAGGGAGCAGCTTTCACCGAGTTTGATCGCAATATACATGTGGTTGAGCCTTTCCATATACCTAATAATTGGGTTAAGTTTCGGGCATGTGACTATGGGTATGGAAGTTATTCTGCCGTTGTATGGNTTGCTGTTAGCCCATCAGAACAGCTAATAGTATATAGAGAGTTATACGTATCAAAAGTATTAGCNACAGATTTNGCTGATATGATATTAGATGAAGAAGCAGAAGACGGTAANATAAAGTATGGAGTGTTAGATAGTTCACTCTGGCACAAACGAGGAGACACAGGACCTAGCCTAGCAGAGCAGATGATTATGAGAGGATGTAGGTTCAGACCTTCTGATAGAAGTAGAGGAAGCCGAGTATCAGGTAAAAACGAGGTACATAGAAGATTACAAGTAGATGAATTTACAGAAGAACCACGTTTAGTATTTTTTAGTACATGTACAAATATTATATCACAGCTTCCTGCTATACCATTGGATAAAAAAAATCCAGAAGATATAGACACTCACTCAGAAGATCACTTGTATGACGCTTTAAGATATGGTATAATGTCAAGACCAAGGTTTAGTATATTTGACTATGATACTGCAAGTAGGCAAACAAACTCCATGCCCATAGCAGACGCAACATTTGGATATTAATATGGCAGAAGAAGAAGATATCATGATGGATGACTCATCTATAGCTGTAGATGACATTACAGAGGAAGGTGTAGACAATACTAAAAGTCATAACATTATACCTTTTATCATGGATAGATATAAAAAAGCAGATGACTATAGAGAGCAAGATGAACAAAGATGGCTAAGAGCATACAGAAACTATAGAGGTTTATATGGTTCTGATGTGCAGTTTACAGAAGCAGAGAAGTCAAGAGTATTTATTAAGGTAACAAAAACTAAAACACTTGCAGCTTATGGTCAGATAATAGACGTATTATTTGCTAATAATAAGTTTCCTCTTACTATAGAACCTACAGAGTTACCAGAGGGTGTAGTATCTGATGTAAGTTTTGATCCTAAAGAGCCTGAGAACATCAGAGCTAGATTAGATGAAATGGAAAGTCCATATGGTTTTGCAGGAGATGGCAAAGACTTACCTGCAGGAGCTACACAAAAAACTCTTATGGAAATGCTAGGACCATTAGAGGGTAAGTTTGATGATGTAGATAATCTTAGAGAGGGTGTAGGTAAAACACCATCTTCTGTAACATTTAGTCCTGCAATGGTTGCTGCAAAAACTATGCAGAAAAAAATACATGATCAGCTAGAAGAGTCTAATGCAAACAAACATCTAAGAAGCACAGCTTTTGAGATGGCTCTGTTTGGCACAGGTGTTATGAAAGGTCCTTTTGCTGTAGACAAAGAATATCCTAATTGGAATGACGATGGTGAATATTCACCTGTGATAAAAACTGTACCACAAGTTTCACATGTATCAGTATGGAACTTCTTTCCTGATCCTGATGCAAACAATATGGATGAAGCACAGTATGTAATAGAAAGACACAAGCTATCACGCACACAACTACGTGCATTAAAGAAAAGACCACACTTTAGATCTCAAGTTATAGAGGATGCTATAGCTATGGGAGAAAACTATAATAAAGAATACTGGGAAGATGATCTATCTGATTACTCACCAGAACATGCAATAGCACGATTTGAGGTACTAGAGTATTGGGGTACAGCAGATGTAAGTATGTTAAAAGAGCAACAGGTAGAAGTACCAGAGGACTTAGATGATTTCGATGAAGTGCAAATAAATGCATGGATATGTAATGATAAAGTATTACGCATGGTTCTAAATCCATTTAAACCTGCAAACATACCGTACATGGCAGCACCCTATGAGCTTAATCCATACAGCTTCTTTGGTGTAGGTATAGCAGAGAACATGGATGATACACAAACATTGATGAATGGTTTTATGCGTATGGCTGTAGACAACGCTGTAATGTCAGGTAATCTGCTTATAGAGATAGATGAAACCAACCTAGTTCCCGGACAAGACCTGAGTGTATATCCCGGAAAAATATTCAGAAGACAAGGGGGCGCACCCGGACAGGCTATCTTTGGTACAAAGTTTCCAAATGTAGCTAACGAGAATATGCAACTGTTTGACAAAGCAAGAGTGCTTGCAGACGAAAGCACAGGACTACCAAGCTTTGCTCATGGACAAACTGGTGTATCGGGTGTAGGAAGAACTGCATCAGGTATATCTATGTTGATGAATGCTGCGAGTGGTGGCATTAAGAATGTTATAAAAAATGTAGACGATTATTTACTAAGACCACTAGGTGAAGGGCTGTTTAGATTTAACATGCAGTTTAACTTTGATAAGAATGCAAAGGGTGATCTAGAAGTAAAAGCTCGTGGCACAGAAAGCTTAATGGCAAACGAAGTACGTAGTCAAAGACTTATGCAGTTTATGCAAGTTGCATCTAGTCCTGCACTCGCACCTTTTGCAAAGTTTCAGTATGTAATAAGAGAGATAGCTAAGTCACTCGACTTAGACCCTGACAAAGTAACTAACAACATGGACGAAGCTGCATTGCAAGCAGAGATCATGAAAAAATTTCAACAACCCCCTGAAGCACCCAAACCTCCTGCAGGAGCAGACGCACAAGATCCAACAGGAGCAGGTGGTGCAACAATAGGTACAGGACAAGTGCCTTTACCACAGGAACAAGGATTTACAGGAAATGAACAACAACCAAACCAACAACCTGCAGGACAAGCTACTCAGCAAGCTCAAGCCCCTAGTCAACAACAAGGACCAGTGGGACAGCTTCAATGATTATATAAATTTTCTTATAGCACAAAATCACGCAGTTATGGAGCAAACAAACGATTTGGTTATACTCCATAGATCTCAAGGTGCTATCATGATGCTTAGAAGATTGCGACAACTAAGGGATGCAGTAAACGCTAACGGAAAGGGCTAAACTATGGAAAAGCAAATGGAACTCTTTGATGAAGGTGGATTACGTGACGAAGGTGGTGAAGTAGAACCCAAGTCAGGTAATGAAGTACCATCAGGTTCTTTAAAAAAAGAAGTTGCTGATGATATACCTGTAATGATAAGTGAGGGTGAGTTTGTTTTTCCTGCTGATGTCGTAAGATATATTGGACTAAATACACTGATGAAATTACGTCAGGATGCTAAACAAGGTCTAAAGATGATGGAAAAGATGGGACAGATGGGTAACTCTGAAGAAGCAGAGATACCTGATGATATTCCATTTGAGATGGCAGATCTGATAGTCGTATCAAGTGAGATGAAAAAAGACGATGATGATAAAGAAGAAAAAGCAGAGGGTGGAGTTGTAGGTATGCAATCAGGTGGTCTATTTGATGATCCTAGATTTGCTAGTCAAACAGGTGCTAAGTCTCCACCCACATTAACTGATGAAGATAAAAAAGAGATAGAAGATAAATTACTAGGCACTGTCTACGGAAATATAACAATGAAAAGATATGTAGACGCTGATGGTAATGTAAAGTATATACCATTCATAGACGATGAACCACAGATGCCAATACCTGATGGGTATGAACTTGATGACTCTGCTCCTGCACCAAAAAGTACCATAGCCACTACAACAGGTGACTCAAGTGGGAGAACAGATGATTCGGGTGGAGCAACATTTACTCCTGATATACGTTCTCCTTTTGCTGATCAAGGCACTGCATCATTTAATATTAATAAACTAAATGCAAAAGAACTGGTAGACTACTATGGATCTTTTTCAAGTCCTGTTAATAGATTTTTAAGTGTAGGTGTAGGTGCATTATTTGGAGGTGTTCCTGCTTTGGGTATGGCTGCTATGCAACAACTAGCTCAAACTAGAGGACCTAATAGTTTAAAAGCCACAGAAGAATTGATAGCACGAAAGATAAGAAATGGTGAAATTAGTGGAGATCTGTTAGAACAGTTAAAGAAGTTTCAGAAAAGAGCATTAGAAAAAGGCACATCTCCTACAAGTTTCCTAACTAACCTTGTTAATAAAATTTCTGGAAAAGATGAGCAAAAGAAAAGCAATCTTGAAAGTGCTATCAAAGTAGGAAATGTTGTTGGTGTAGACAATGCAGTTGCTGATATAGATAGGTCTGCATTTAAAATAATAGATGTTAGTCCTGTAGCTAGTGACATTGATCCTAAAGAAGAAGGAGCAAATGAAATACCTGCTCCTATATTTTCATCAATTACAGCTTTTCTTGATGATGAAAAAAGATCAACAGAAATTAGACCTCAAACACTAGGAGTACCTGCTTCTCCAGAAGCAAAAGACCAATCTAGAATGCAGAGCGAAGCAAGGGCTATGGTGGATAGATTTAATAGACAGACAGTAATACCAGAGTTTGCATTAGATATGCAAGAACTACGTGGAGGAGCAAAAGCATTAATGGCTTCTAACCTTGAAGATGCAGGACCATCAGACGCAGATCCTTTTGCACCGATGGGAAGACGTAAAACAAAAGAAGAAATAGATCGTGCTAGAAAAAGTTTAGAAATTGGAACTCCATCTTATTCTTTAAAAGGATCTCCTTATGAAACAGAAGACAGAAGACAGATAAGCACACCTAAAGAAGACCCTAGAACTAAAAAGAGAACAAGAAAAGCTGATCAATCTAAGACAGGTATACTACCTAGACGAGGAGAAAGATTTCCTGACGTGGGTTTAGACAGACCATCTAAGTTAGGACAAACTAGAGTTGATGATTTTCTGTTGGGTGTTCAAAGAGATGACAAAGGTGATATTAAAAATCTTACAGAGCAACAACAAAAAAATATAAGACAAAATGTACAAGAGCAAGAAAACATACGACAAAAGTTAGATCAAGAAGATAGAGAAAGACAATCTCGTGGCTTTGGTCCTATGGGTGTACAAGAAAGATTTGAGAGACAACAACAAGAGTTTACAGGCTTTGATAGCTCTGGTAACTTTGTAGGTTTCTATGTGGGTGGTGTGCCTACTAAACCTATGAAACCACAAAGACTAAAGAAGGGTGGTTTAGCTAAAATGAAAATTAAACCTAAACGAATGAAGAAAGGTGGACTAGCTTCACGAAAAAAATAGTTCACAATATGTTGGCTACCTAACTCCCCATCTAACATGGCATACAGTTAGCCCTAACGAAAGGTAAGTAAATGGCAGAAGCACAAGCAAATGTAATGGTAAAAGATGCAACACCTAAAAAGGTAATGGCATTAGCATCTCGTAAATATTCAAGAGATGATAAAATTAAAAAAGACGAAGAAGAATTAGAACAACTTATTGCAGAAAACAAAGGTGAGGTAAAGGAAGAAGCTCAAGAGCAAGAACCTGAACCGACCACTGCAGAAGAGAAAACTTTTAAGAAACGCTACGGTGATCTTAGAAGACACGCTCAACAAAAAGAAGCAGATCTTCAAACACAAATAGATCAGCTACGCACACAGCTAGAGGAGTCTACTAAAAAAGAACTTAGCTTACCTAAGTCAGATGAGGACATTGAAGCATGGGCAAAACAACATCCTGATGTTGCTGCCATAGTAGAAACTATAGCTATTAAGAAATCCAAAGAGCAGTCAAAAGAGCTTGAAGATAGGATTCAAAAAATAAATGAGATGCAGGAATCAGCTACGAAGGAGAAAGCTGAAGTAGAACTACTAAAACTACATCCTGATTTTGTAGACATTCGTGAGGATGATGACTTTCATAACTGGGCTGAAGAGCAACCACAATGGGTGCAGAAAGCTTTGTATGAAAATGACAACGATGCTAAATCTGCAGCACGAGCTATTGATCTTTACAAAGCTGATAGGAATATTGGTAAGAAGAAGACAAGCTCAAAAGATGCAGCAATAGCTACAAATCCTAAATCTACACGTACAAAACCTCAGACCAACGAGGAGTCTACATATTTAAAGGAATCTCAAGTACAAAAAATGTCATCACAGGAGTATGAAAGAAGAGCCGATGAAGTCATGGAAGCTATACGAACTGGTAAGTTTATCTATGATGTGTCTGGTTCTGCTAGATAAAAAAGTTTGACATTTAAAAATTTATACATATAACTATGTATAATACTTAAAATACACATACATAGCCCCTTTTGGATACCTACTGTGTGTATTATATCACAAACGACAATATGGTGAGACTTACCTAATTTAACAAGCCCAGAATGTACATCTGCACCTTGATCTAAATTAGCCCCGAATCAGAATTGTAATTTGTATCTGTAACCCTGAAAAAGTGAGGAGGATTAACTATGGCTTTTTCAACCGCTGCAGGTTATGGCAATTTACCTAACGGTAACTTTTCGCCAGTAATCTATTCCAAACAGGTACAGCTTGCTTTCCGTAAGTCATCTGTTGTGGAGGGTATCACAAACTCTGACTATTTTGGTGAGATTGCTCAGATGGGTGATACTGTTAAAATTATCAAAGAGCCAGAAATTACGGTAAAATCGTATGCTCGTGGCACAACAATCACACCTCAGGACTTGGACGATGAGGACTTTTCTCTAGTCGTTGACAAAGCAAACTACTTTGCATTTAAAGTCGATGACATTGAGGAAGCTCATTCACATGTCAACTTCCAATCTTTAGCAACCGACAGGGCTGCTTACAGACTTTCAGATCAGTATGATCAGGAAGTACTAGGCTACCTATCAGGTTACGCACAGACTGCTCTACATGCTAGACCAAGCTCTGTGAATACGATCTGTGTCTGGTTCTAAAGCTGTATCAACTGCTGCTTCAAACGAACTGCTTGCAACTATGCAGGTAGATGCTGAAGACTTCAACGGTGGTTCTTCAGGCAACTCTATTGTTGTTCAGCCAAGAGGTATGGGCGATGGTGTTAATACCACTGCTGCACATGCTACACCTCTAGCTGTTATCAACAGAATGGGGCGAAAGCTTGACCAACAGTTTGTTGATAAAGAGGGAAGATGGCTTGTAATCGACCCAGTCTTTGCTGAATTGCTAAAGGATGAAGACTCCAGAATTATGAATGGTGACTTTGTATCTTCAAAGGACGAACTCAAAAATGGAATGATCTTTAGCAACTTGCATGGCTTCAAAGTGTTCATGTCAAACAACCTACCTGAAGTCGGTAATGGTCCAACAGGAGCTACTTCTACAGGATCAAGCCACTTTGGTGTAATCGTTGCAGGACATAGTTCAGCAGTAGCCACTGCAGAGCAAATCAACAAAACAGAGACATATCGTGACCCTGACAGCTTTGCTGACATCGTTAGAGGTATGCATCTCTATGGACGTAAAATATTACGACCTGAAGCACTTACTCGTGCTATATATGTCTCAAAATTCTAAGGGAGGTTAATCATGGCTACAATTACAGCAACTCTTGCAAATACTCATGGTTCTTCTTCTCGTGGAAGACAACCATATTATGTGCAACAAATCGTTGACCTAACAGCAAATAGCATTGCTCCGGGAGATGTAGTTCAGTGTCTCACTGTACCTGCAAACACCAAAATCATTGCTGCAGGTTTACAGGTCACTTCAAGTGCAACTATGAACTCTGGTACTGACGCAACAGCCATTCTTGGTACTGCTGTCGATGACAATGAGTATGTTGCAGCATTTGATATTGACGGTGCTTCTGATGGTGCTTATGCTCCTAGTGCAACCGTTGCAGGTGATATCGTAATTACTTCAGATGATACTTTAGACGTAACTTTAGCAGGAAGTGGTGGTTCATTTACTGCAGGTGAACTCAGAGTATACGCTGTCCTACAGGACGTTAGTGACATCGGTGAGATGGAAGCTGACGAAGTAGGTAGAGATCAACTCGCCTAAATTATAATCTAGGGGGCAGGTGAAAGCTTGCCCTCTATTTTGATATAAAGGAATACTAATGGCAGATACAGTCACATCACAAACAATACTAGATACACCTTACAGATTAGTTATGAAGTTTACCAACGTAAGTGACGGCACAGGAGAGAGTGCAGTTCAGAAAGTAGATGTAAGTGCATTTACTGCAGGTGAAAAAGGTGCGACATGCACAGGTGTAACAATAGATAGAATACATTTTGTAAATGACGGAATGAAAGTGCAAATACTTTGGGATGCATCTTCAGATGTAGAAGCATACAAATTATTAGACACCGAAGGATATTATGACTTTAAAAGCTTTGGTGGACTACAGAATAACTCAGGATCTGGTAAAACAGGTGATATTATGTTTACAACTGTGGGACACTCTAACTCGGATACATACAACATCATACTAGATATGACAAAACAATCCTAAGAGGATATAATGTCTGGAACATATCTAACACTTACAAACAATACACTAGCAAGACTAAATGAAGTACAGCTAACTTCATCTAACTTTAGTAGTGCCAGAGGTATACAGGTGCAAGCACAAAATGCTGTGAATGAATCCATAAGGTATATTAATCAAAAAGAATATAACTTTCCATTTAATCACGCAACTGAAACAAAAACTTTAACAGCAGGGTCAGTTAGATATAGTATACCAACTTCAACTAAACATGTAGATTATAATACATTTAGATTAGTTAAAGATGAAGACTTAGCTACCAGTGGTGGTAAATTAACTATTTTGCAATACAATGACTACATAAATAGTCACGTAACACAAGAAGATGAAATAAACACCACAACACTAGATGGCTCACTAACAGACTCAGCAACCACAATAACTGTAGCTAGTACTACAGGATTTGATAGTACAGGCACATTGCACATAGGCAATGAAGAGGTTACTTACACAGGCACTTCATCTACAACCTTTACAGGTGTTTCACGAGGAGCAAATAGCACAACAGCTTCTGCTCATAGTAGTGGAGTGCAAGTAGCACAATTTGACCAAGGAGGAGTTCCAAAAAATGTGGTTAGATCTCCAGACAACAATTATCTTTTACACCCTTATCCTAATAAATCTTATTCTATAAAATTTGATTATTACACTTTCCCAACAGACCTATCAGCACATGGAGACACAACAAGCATACCTGCACGTTTTGATGCAGTTATAGTAGATGGTGCTACAGCTTTTGTGTATCAGTATAGAGGAGAGACTGCACAGTATCAACTTAATTTTGCACGATTTGAGCAAGGTATTAAGAATATGCAGTCCTTGTTGGTGAACAAATACGAGTATATAAGATCAACATTTATACCAAGAACACCTAGTCATGTATTAGACTTAAATCCAAGAGTAATGTAATATGCCTGATCTATCACAAGTACAACCTACAGCTTTTAACTGCCAAGGTGGATTAGTTTTAAATCGTTCTACATTTATGATGCAACCCGGAGAAGCATTAGAACTGCAAAACTTTGAGCCTGACATAGAAGGTGGCTACAGAAGAATAAACGGTTTTAGTAAATATGTAAGTGCTGTTGTGCCACAAACAAGTTCTTCTAGTGAAAAAGTTTTGATGGTAGCAACATTTGGTGATCTAGTAGTTGCAGCCAGAGGTGAAAAGATATTTAGTGCCACAGCAGGTGGTTCTAGTTGGACAGAGAGAGATACTGGTAGAACAAGTGCAGGAACGTATGCTTTTGAAAGATACAACTTTGATGGCAATGACAAGTTAATAGTTGTGGACGGAGCAAATGCTCCAACATTTTTTAACTCAGCAATGTCAGCAACAGATGTAAGCAATAGTGACGTAGCAGGTTCTAAGTTTGTGACAGCATTTAAAAGTCACATGTTTTATGCAGGTAAGTCTTCAACACCACAGACGCTAGTATTTAGTCAACCTTTTGACGAAGATGCATTTGGTAGTGGTGCAGGAAGTATAAAAGTAGATGATGTTATAACAGGTCTAAAGGTTTTTCGTGATAACTTATTTATCTTTTGCGAAAACAGAATATTTAAACTGAGTGGCAGTAGTTCTAGTGACTTTGCCATATCTGCTGTTACCAGAGACATTGGTTGTATAAACGGCAACACGATACAGGAATTTGCAGGTGACTTAATATTCTTAGGACCTGATGGTTTGAGAACAGTTGCAGGTACAGCAAGAATTGGTGACGTTGAACTTGGTACAATTAGTTCTAATGTACAGTCCATATTTGATGACAATCTATCAAGTGCATCGCAGTTTCAAAGTGTTGTTATACCAGACAGAACTCAGTATAGAATATTCTTTACAAAAGATTCTGTGGCACAAAATAGTACAAAAGGTATAGCTTGTGTTCTTAAAGGACAAACATTTGAGTTTTCAGAACTAAGAGGTATAAGACCTGCATCTACAGATAGTTTTGTAAAAGCAGGAGATGTTATAGTTCTACATGGTGACTTTTCTAATGGCTATGTTTATAGACAAGAGCAGGGTAATACATTTGATGGCACAGCTATACTAGCAAAGTATAGAAGCCCTGACATGACATTTGGTGACGCAGGTATACGAAAGCATATGCAACGTGTGGTTGTAAACTTTAAACCTGAGTCATCCATAGATGCAGATTTATTTTTACGATATGATTATGAATCTAAGGACTCAGCAAGACCTGCTGCATATGAGTTAGACTCACAAGATATTGCAGCTATTTATGGAACATCAACATACGGTACGTCCTCTTCTGTAGTGGGTACGTATGGTGGTGCATCACAGCCACTGTTTAGACAATCTGTAGAGGGATCAGGGTTTGCTGTAGCACTAAGAGTAAATGATGGTGGAGAAACAGCACCATACTCACTAAAAGGTTTTCAATTAGAATATCAAGTAGGAGCAAGAAGGTAAATGGGAAATACATATACAAGACAGTCCTCATACTCTGACGGTGATGTTATAACGGCAGCCCACACTAATGACGAGTTTAATCAGTTATTAGCAGCCTTTCAAGCAAGTAGTGGACACACACATGATGGCACTGCTAACGAAGGTGGTCCTATAACTAAAATGCTTGGTACATCTCTTACACTAGGAGATGGCACAGCAGGTACAGACATTACAGTAACCTTTGATGGTGAGACATCAGATGGTGTACTCAAGTGGATGGAAGACGAAGATTACTTTGAGTTCTCTGATGATATACTTGTAGCGTCCACAGAAAAACTACAGTTCCGTGACACAGCGATATACATCAACTCTAGCACAGATGGACAGCTTGACCTCGTAGCAGACACAGAAATACAGATAGCAGCCACAACTGTTGATATCAACGGTGCAGTGGATGTGTCTGGCAACCTCACTGTCGGTGGTAATATTGTAATAGGTAGTGCTGACATAAGTGAAGCAGAGTTAGAAGTATTAGACGGACTTACTGTTACAACAACAGAAGTAAATATATTAGACGGTGATACCACAGCTAGTTCCACCACACTTGCAGATGCCGACAGAGTGGTGGTCAACGATGCAGGGACTATGAAGCAGGTAGCTCTCACAGACTTTGAGACTTACTTTGAATCAGCATTAGATACATTATCAAACGTAACAACTGTGGGTGCGTTAAACTCAGGTAGCATTACCTCTGGTTTTGGCACAATAGATACAGGTTCATCTACAATAACAACAACAGGTCTTATCACAGGTGGCTCACTTGATATAGATGATGTATTAATTAACGGTTCTAATATAGGACACACAGACGATACTGATTTAATTACAGTAGCTAATGGTCTTGTTACAGTGGCAGGAGAAATATCTGTAACCACACTAGACATAGGTGGTACAAACGTAGCAGCCACAGCAACTGAACTCAACATCATGGATGGTGACACATCTGCTACATCAACAACATTAGCAGACGCTGATAGAGTTGTTGTAAACGATGCAGGGACAATGAAGCAAGTTGCCCTGACTGATTTTGAAACATACTTTGAGTCAGCTTTAGATACACTTTCTAATGTTACAACTGTGGGTGCATTGAATAGTGGTTCCATAACAAGTGGCTTTGGTGCGATAGACAATGGCTCATCAGCAATAACAACCACAGGCACAATTACATACGGTAGTTTATCTGATGGCTCGATAACTATTACAGCGTTTGTTGATGAAGATGATATGTCATCTAACAGTGCCACTCTTGTGCCTACACAGCAGTCTGTAAAGGCTTATGTTGATGCACAAATAACAGCAGAAGATTTAGATGTAACCACTGACAGTGGCACTATTGATATTGACTTGGACAGCGAGACATTAACCATTGCAGGTGGCACAGGTTTAACTTCAAGTGCATCGTCAACAACAGTTACAATGGCAGTGGATGCAGCCCAAACAGGAATTACCTCTGTAGTAAACTCTAGTTTAGAAATAGGTAGAGATGCAGACAATAGAATTAAGTTTGGCACAGACAATCAGATTATCTTTGAGGTTGACGGTGGTGACAATGTTATATTTAAAGCTAGTGGTGAAATAGAAGCTACTAGTCTTGACATCAGTGGTGATGCAGATATTGATGGGACACTAGAAGCAGATGCTATCACAGTCAATGGCACAGCACTGAACACTGTGATTGCAGGAGTAACCGTAGCAAACGCAACTACAGCAGCCGTAGCAACAACAGTAACCATCAGTGACAACGAAAGCACAGACGAAGACAACGCTATTGTATTTACATCAGGTGGTGATGTAGACGGTGGTAACATTGGATTAGAATCAGATGGTGATTTAACCTATAATCCTAGCACAGGAAGGTTGACAGCAACACAATTATCTGGTACAATACAAACTGCAGCCCAAAGTAATATTACATCTCTTGGGACATTAACTACCCTCACAGTAGATAACGTAATAATCAATGGGTCAACCATTGGACACACTGGTGATACAGACTTAATGACAGTCGCTAGTGGAGTACTCACCGTAGCAGGTGAAGTCGATGCTACAAGTTTAGACATTAGTGGCGATGCCGACATTGACGGTACACTTGAAGCAGACGCAATAACTGTAAACGGCACAGCCTTAAANACAGTNATAGCTAACGAAGCCACAGCANTAGCCATTGCATTAGGATAAGGAGANAGAGATATGGCAAATACATTTAAAGTGGTGACAAAGGCAGGAGTAACGTCAGCAGATGTTATNTACACTGTAGCAGGTAGTACAACAACCGTTATACTAGGTCTGATACTAGGTAATACAACAACAAGTCAAGTTACATCTACCGTCACACTAGGAACAAACACANNTAGCTAGAGCAGGNAACAATGANGAAGCTAACCAAGACGTAGAGTTAGTNACCAATGCTCCCATACCTGCAGGTTCATCACTAGAACTTCTTGCAGGTAACAAAGTTGTGTTAGAAACTACAGACACATTATCAGTCACAGCATCTGGTGCAACAGACGTAGCACTATCAATCATGGAGATAACATAATGCCTTATGTAGGTAATGCAATAGCTACCACATTCAGCACAATACCATCTGTGCAAAGGTTTAANGGAGATGGCTCTGACACGACATTTACGCTGTCACAGACCGTCACTAGCGTTCAGGATATACTTGTATCNGTNGATGGTGTAGTGCAGGACAGTAACGCTTATACAGTGCCTGACGGTACAACACTGACCTTTAGTGCAGCACCTTCATCAGGAACAGGTAA
>FUFK010038131.1_pt1 | contig 52594 bp, 52 predicted proteins | sample 1021851 | NCBI WGS metagenome assembly FUFK01 (sample SAMEA51879418, study PRJEB19060) | metagenome | reverse complement strand
AGATTGTTATTTTCTATGGTAAATTTTGAAATTTTAAACTCCGAATAATCAATTAACTAAATAAAATTGAAGAGAGACGCTTCCTAGCGCTTACAACAACAGGATCTTGTAAACCTATAGCTGAGAAAAATTCAACAAGTTGTTTTCTTGCTGCCTCTTCATTCCAGTTTCTGTCGACAGAAATTGAATCTAATAGACAATTAAGTGCTTCTTCAATCTCACCTGATCCGTATAATGCAACGGCTAATTCCTGTCTTGCTTCCATATCTCTAGGGTTAGTTTCAATTTTCATTCTAAGTTCATCAGTTTTTGATGACGCATTTTTAGCTTTAAGTGATAACTCTAAAGCTCCTATTGCATCTTTAACTAAATTATCGTCTTTAAGTTTATCATCAATAGATTCAATAAAATTTTCTGCTGCATCATACTTCTTTAATCCCACCAAAGATCTAATATAACCTGAAATAGCTTCTTTTTTTTCAGCGTCAATAGATAATATTGACTCAAACATCTCTCCGGCATCAGAGTAATTTTTTTCATTGTATAAAGCATTTGCATTTTCAATCATCTCTTCAATATTTGGACCTGCTTTATTTAAATCAGAAATTTTTTTTACAAAATCATTTATGGCTGATTCTGGTTGAGCGCCCATAAATCCATCTACTGGTTGGCCGTCAACAAAAGCATAAACAGTTGGAATGGATTGAACCCTTAGTTGAGCTGCAATTGCTTGATTTTCATCAATATTTACTTTAGCTAAAACAACTTTTCCGTTGGCATTATTTACAGCTTTTTCAATATTGGGACCTAATTCTTTGCATGGTCCACACCAAGGAGCCCAAAAATCAACAATGACTGGTGTTGTCTTTGATAATTCAATAACTTCTTCCATAAAGTTATCAGAGGTTACGTCCTTTATATTATTNGAACTTTCACTTCCATTTGTTTCAGAATTACCAATAAGCATAATTTTCTCNCTNTAAATNATAAATTGGTTCTAATATTAACCTTTGCAAGGTTAAAATTGAACTTTTAATTAAAAATATTTACAAAAAATTAAAAATAAATCTCGTTATAAAATTTATTTTGACTTTTGAGAAAGTATTTAAAGTCTGTAACTTTTATTGAAACCGTTAAATGATTTACTAACGGGTGAAAATTTAAAATATTTTCACTTAATAAATTATGATCAATAAAAAAAGAAACATCATTATGTTTGTCATTTAAGAGTGCCAATGGTGATACAGCACCAGGTTTTACACCTAAAAATTGTGATAATCTTTCTGGACTGCCAAATGAAAGCCTCCCAGTAGAGAGTTCACTTTCTAAAAATTTCAAATCAATTTTTTGATTTTCATTAACAGTAATTAGATAATTTTTTTTCTTTTTATCTCGCAAGAATAAATTTTTTGTATGGCCCCCATGCATTTCTCCTCTTAAAGCTTTTGACTCTTCAACAGTCCTTAAAGGAGGGTGCTCGTAAATAAAATATTCCAAACCCAGTTCATTTAATTTATCAAGAACTTTTAATTCTAACAGTTTTGATTTATCATCAATAAATTCAATATATTGTCTAAACGTTTTCATTTTATATTATATTGGATTTATAAAAATAACTTAACATACCAAAATTTTTTTTACTGTTAAATTAATGTGTATGTAAATGAATTAATCAATTATATTTTATTTGATTAACAAAAAAAAAGTTATATAAGTATTATTAATTCAAGCGGGCGTAGCTCAGGGGTAGAGCATAACCTTGCCAAGGTTAGGGTCGAGGGTTCGAATCCCTTCGCCCGCTCCAAATAAAAATAATTACCAAAAAAATAAACTTTTTAACAAATACATTTTTAAGTTTTTGTAACTATATTTATGTTAGGAACAGAAATTAAAAAAAATGATGAATAATTTTGAAAATATTGTTGTTACGGGAGCCAGTGGTGCAATTGGAAAGACTTTTATTAATAATCTTTCTAAATACCAAGGAGTAAATAAAATTTATGCCTTTTCAAGAACTAAACAAACATATTCTTCATCAAAAGTTACCTCTCAAGTAATAAATTATGAAAAGGAAAATGAAATAGAAGATGCCGCAAAATTATCATCCCTAAAAGCTAAAATTAACTTGGTTTTAGTAGCAAATGGTATTTTGCATAATGACGTTGTCTACCCTGAAAAAAAATTAGAGGAGATATCAATTCAAAAATTTCAAGAAATTTTTTATGTAAACACTATCCTTCCATCTTTGATAGCAAAACATTTTATCCCTTGCCTTTCCAAAGAAACGGCTATCATGGGTTTTATGTCAGCCAGAGTTGGAAGCATATCTGACAATAAGTTAGGTGGTTGGTATGCTTACAGATCTTCAAAAGCTGCTTTAAATATGATGATTAAAAATCTTTCTATTGAAGTAGGCAGAAGGAACAAAAAAGCTATTTTAGTAGGTCTTCACCCTGGTACCGTCGATAGCAATTTATCTAAACCTTTTCAAAATAATGTCCCAGCAGAAAAATTATTTTCACCTGAAACTTCAGTAGACCACCTATTAAAAGTTTTATTCAATCTTAAATTGGAGAATACAGGAAAAATTTATGCTTGGGATGGAAGTGAAATTGAACCTTAAATCAAAGGCTTTAAATTTGAAAAATTTTCTATGACCAAAGTTGCAGTGATAGGAGCAGGTATGTGTGGAATTTCATGTGCCAGCTATTTACAGAAAAATGGTTTTGGAGTTACTGTTTTTGAGAAAAGTCGTGGTATTGGCGGCAGGATGGCATCACGCAGAATAAATGAACAAGTCTCTGTTGATCATGGTGCTCAGTATATTAAACCCTACAGTAAGAATTTTTTACATTTCTTAGAAGAAACTGTTCGGGCAGGTTTTGCTTCATCATGGTCTCCTTTAGGCATGGCAAAAAATTATATCCAAGAAAAGAAGATATTTGTAGGCACACCAAGAATGAATAGCATTTTAAAAAATTCTTCTAATAATTTAGAAATTAATTTTTCATCAAAAATAAACAAAATATTAAGTAAATTTAATAAATGGAAACTAGTTATTGAAGGAATTGAATATCAAAAAGAATTTGACATAGTTGTATTCGCTATTCCATTTCATCAGATTTCAGAAATTATTGATGATGCTTGGCCCGCTGTAAAAAAAATATCAAAAGTTAAAATGTCACCTTGTTGGACATTAATGTTATTAACAAAAAATAAACTTTCTTTTAGTGATTATGAAAAATTAGATAATGAAAAAATTTCTTCAATTACATTTGATACGTCAAAGCCCCAAAGAAATAAAAAATTCAATTCATATATTATCCATAGCAATCCAAATTGGTCTGAGAGACATATTTCATATGATCAAAATAAAATTGAAGAAATGCTTATAAATATTTTAACTAAAGATTTTGGACAAGATCTTAATATAGAATATATCAAAGCTCATAGATGGCTTTACGCACAAACAACTGCCCCATTGGGTAAACCATTTATAAAAAACGAGAATAATTCTTTATATGCTGGAGGGGACTGGTGTCTTGGAACAAATGTAGAATCCGCATTTANAAGTGGTTTTGAAATAGGAAAATCAATAAAATCTTATAGTACAAATTTTCATTTAAAATAGTTCATTGCAGTTATTNATACTTTCAATTTGATTAAGCTTTTCATATAGATTTTCAATATTAAAATTAACTTCAGAGTATTGTATGCATGATTGAAACTTATTAAATAGCGATTGTTTATCTAAGGGTTTAATTGCTGACCCAGTGGGAGCGCCAATAAACTTCTCATAAGAATTTCCATTTTTTAAAATTAGTCTTACATTTGACCATTCGGGACAAATTAACTTACTTTTCCTATGACTATTTGGGATATCTCCAACAATAATTTTAATTTTTTTCATTAAAATTTTTGTTTTTTTATCTAAAATGTACTTTTTATTTAAATGCTCCAATTTAATTGAACCAAATCTTACAATCATAGCAATAGAAAACTGCATACTAAATTGAGCCTCTTTAACAGTTTGGGGATTATTATATGTTAAGTTAGAGGCTATTACTTTTGGAACAACACAATTGATTTCTTTAATTTCTTCAGGATTAATTTTNTTTGTTTCCAATATAAATTTTATTCCATCTGAGGCTGAGTGACTTGCATAGCANACTGGATATTTCTTTATATCAACACCTGGATCAAGCAAACTAAATTTAGTTCCAATATTTTTGATAGCTTGATTATCAAAGTTATTGCCATTCAAAATAGACTTAAGCCCATTTTGGTCTTCAAACACATCTATAGGACCACTGGCACCTCGTTGAGCTAAGTTTGAAGAAATTATTCCATTTTCTGCTGATTTCCCACAATAGAAGTGTTTAGCATTAGTTCCTCTAATAGCGCGGATTGCTCCAACTCCTGANGCAGAAATAGATAATGCATTCTCGATNTCCCTCTGATTTAANCCACTAATTGAAGCAACACCTGCAGTGCTACCAATTGATCCAAATACTGAAGTTGTCCACCAACCTTTATCATAAATCTCGTTGGTAAAAGCCTTGGCAAGAGCAAATTGAATTTCTAATCCAATAATAAATCCCTTTAATAAATCTTTACCTGAGAGCTTCTTATGTTGAGAATACGCTAATACTGCTGGGAAAACCACCGCAGACCCATGAACTATTCCTGCATAGCAGTTGTCATCAAAATCTAAAGCGTGTCCAGATGCTCCATTGACAAAGGCTGATCCTGAAGGATTGAGAAATTTATTCATTCCGATGATTTTACAATTTCCAGAAGAGTATATTTCTTCAGCTAATGCATAAAACAATTTTGCAGATTTTGTTGTTGAACCTGCAATGGTTACACCAGATATATCTACAATTAGGTTTTTTGCTATATCTAGAACTTCTTGCGGGAAATTTGTAGATTTTAAATTTATAATTGAATTTGAAATTTGCCTAATAATGAGACTTTTTTGATGCATTGATTAACAATCTAAAAAGAATTCATTTTTTAAAGTAACCAGCTCTTACAGCTGTACCAATTAAATTACATATAAATCTTCCAGCTGTTATTGCAGTGATGCCATTAACATCTTTTGCAGGTGTTATCTCAACTATATCCATGCCTAAGACTTTACCTTTCTTNACTAAACCTTGTATAAGTGTCCTCATTTGTGAATAATTGACACCTCCGGGAGCAGGCCCAGCAACAGCGGGCATTATTGTTGGATCAACTCCGTCAGCATCAATGGTTAAGTAATAGTTTTGTCCATCAGGTATTCTCTCCAAAATTGCTTTCATTCCTATTTCCTGAAGCTCAATATCAGTAATCAAATTTGCCCCGTAATCAATTGCAGCTTGAGCTTCTTCTGGCCTTGCACTCCCAGCAGAACGCAACCCAATTTGAAAAATTTCCTTAATATGCTTCATTTCTGATGCTCTTCTAATTACACTTGATAAACCATAACTTACCCCATGGAAAACATCACGCCAGTCAATATGTGCATCAACTTGAACTAAAGTTATTGGACCATGATTTTCCAAGGCACGGAAAACAGGTATAGGAATTGCGTGATCTCCCCCTAGAATTATTGGCATNGCACCAGATGCAAGAACTTTTCTTACAGCCTTTTCAGATCTATCATGATTGCCTGCAACATCTTTTGCTTCTCCAATTACATCTCCACAATCAACAACTTTAACGTCTTCACCATTTAAAAGGGTTCCGCCAATGTCAAAATCATATCTATCAAGTCCACGTAAAGCTCTTTCACAATATCTTCGGATATGTGTAGGCGCATTGCATTGATCATTACTTGCTTCNCCCATTGAGTATGGNTCCCCAAATGGTATCCCCAAAAATGCGATATCAGCTTTAAAATTATCTAAATCTGAAACAATTGGAAAATTATGAAAACTTTGAAACTCTTTTTTTGGGGGGCTGGTAAGTGAAGTTGTCATAATCTAAATCCTTTCTGTAAAGTTCTTATCATGATTTAAAAATTTCAGTATTAACTGAGTGGTTATTAATGTTTTTCCTTTAATGATGTAATATCTAGCTTTTCTAAGAAGAGTTTTAATCTGTCTGTTTTTGGAGATTTGAGAATTATATTTGGAGCGCCTTCTTCAATAATTTCTCCACCATCCATAAAGACTATCCTGTCTCCAAATTTTGACGCAAATCCTAACTCATGAGTTACAATTAACATTGTCATTCCTTCATTTACTAAGTTTCTTAGAACAGATAGGACCTCTCCTACTAATTCAGGATCAAGGGCTGAAGTCGGCTCATCAAGTAACATTAAAACAGGATCCATTGCTAATGATCTAGCTATTGCTAATCGTTGTTTCTGGCCACCAGAAAGGTTATCTGGCCATTCATCTATTTTATCTTTTAATCCAACATCGCTTAATATTTTTATAGCTTTCGGCTCAGCTACTTCTCTAGATCTTTTTGCTACAACTATTTGTGCTTTGATAACATTTTCTAGTACATTTAAGTGTGGCCATACATTGAATTGCTGAAACACCATTCCCATCCTAGCACGAAAATCATTTAATAATTTGGATTGTTCTATGCTTAATTTTCCATTTTCTGATCCAATTATTTTGCCTTCCAGTTTAACCATTCCACTATCTGGTGGCGTCAACCAGTTGATAGCTCTTAAGAGAGTGCTCTTACCACAGCCACTTGGTCCAATTATACATATCACTTCACCTTGAGAAATATTTAAAGAAACATTTTTTAAAGCATTAATAGGGCCAAATTTTTTATTGAGCTCTTTGATTTCTAAAAAAATTGATTTCATTTAGAGCCCTTTTCTTTGCAAATTTTTAATTCTGGGTTTTGTTGTCTCAGTTTTTTTTCTATCCTTTGAAAATTTCTTTTCTAATTTACGCATTATGGTTGCGATCGTTTCATTCAGCGCCCAATATAGTAAGGCAACCATGATAAAAACCTCAAATGGTCTAAAAGTCTCGCCTTGGACCATAAGTCCTGTCATAGTCAGTTCATGTACCGTAATAGTTGATAAAACAGCTGATTCTTTTATAAGTGTCAGTGTTTGGTTTGTAAGTGGCGGCAAAACAATTGAAATTGTTTGAGGTAAAATAATATTTTTCATAGCCTGCCAGTCAGTCATGCCTATTGCTCTTGCACTCTCAAGCTGGCCTTTTGGAACTGCGTCGATGCCAGCTCTTATGATTTCTGCAAAGTATGCGCTACCAAAAGCAGCAAGAGCAAGAATTCCTACGTACTCTGCAGAAAGCCTTAGGCCATAGAAAGGCAAAACATAATAAAATAAAAATACTTGTATTATAAATGGAGTATTCCTAAACAGTTCGATAAAACTCGTTGATATAAAGCTAATAATTTTAAAATTAGATCGTCTTCCTAGGGCTAAAAACAAACCTAATGGAATACCCAATGCAATCGCACAAACTACAATTTTTAAAGTTAGCCAAAAACCTAATAATATCATTGGCCCATAATCAAAAAATATTTGATATTCTAGCATATTCTGATCAAGCTCTTTTCACTTTTAATCGTTTTTCAAGGAAAGCAGAACTTCGGCTTACTACAAAACACATTAAAAAATAAATAATAAAAGTGCCACTTAACACCTCTACTGGATGATAGTTAGCACTGTAAATTTGTTGCGAAACTCGCATTAATTCAACCACAGTTATAAGAGAAAGTAATGCTGTAGCTTTTAGAACCATTGTAAATTCATTAACTAATGGTGGTATTGATGTTATAAATGTTTGAGGAAGAATTATTTTTCTCCACAATGCAAATCCTGATATTCCTAATGATTTTGCGGCTTCAAATTGGCCTACTGGCACAGAAGCTAAGCCACCTCTTAAAATTTCTGTTACAAAAGCGGCACTGTTGAGTGTTATTGCAAGAATGCCAGCAGTAAAAGGGCCTAAATTTAGTCCAAAAACAGGCAAAACATAATATATAAGAAATATTTGAACAAGTATTGGGGTGCCTCTGATAAAACTTATATAGAAAGCAATTATGAAGTTTAAAATTTTTGATCGAAGTGAAGTTCTTGCAATGGTTATAATCGTTGCAAGTAATACACTTAGAGTAAAACCTAAAATTGCAACCTGCATTGTAATGAATGCACCTTCAAGGAGCCTAGGAATAGCATCGAAGGTATAGCTTATGTCAAATTTCATTATATTTAAGTTTGGTTAAATATTTCATCATAGGATTGCCTTAAAATTTCTTAAGCAATCCTATGATATTATATTAGTTTAAAGTGCACCCTCTGGAAGATGACCTTCGCTTGGAATAGGCATTCTAAAACCAAACCATTTGTCTTGAATTTCATCAATAAGACCCTTATCGCGCATTTCAAGTATTTTTGAACTTATATAATCTCTCAAGTCAGTGTCCTCTGGTCTTGTAACCCATGCCATATAAGTTTTATCAGTAATTGGGCCAACTAACTCAAATACACCTTTTTGCTTTTTTGCAACAACAGCTAAGTTTGGAACAGTCTGGGTTTGTGCATCACAAGTTCCATTTGCAAGAGCTAAAGTTGCTTCTGGATGAGCAGTAAATAGTTTTAATTCTTTATAGCCTTTTAAGCCTCTAGATTTCATGTCAGCTTCCCACTCTTTAGTAGCTTTTTCGCTGCCAGATGCGAGCTGAGTACATACCACTTTACCCGACAAATCATCTGGGCTCATTATTGAAGAATCACCGCTTCTTTTCATTACCCAGTTAGTGCCTTCAGCTATTGGAACAGTAAAGGCATATTTTTTTGCTCTTTCAGCGCGGATACTCACACTAGTTGCGACAAAATCAAACTTGCCAGCTAAAACACCTGGAAGAATTCCTTGCCAAGGTAAATCCAATTGGTTTAATTCAACTCCCATATCAGCGATTATATAGTCAAGAATATCTTTTCCATAACCAACTATCTTGCCATCTTCAACAAATTCGAATGGTGGAAAAGCAGCTTCAGTTCCAACAGTAACTTTCCCAGTTCTCTTTATCTTTTCAAATGTCGTTTCTGCATAAACATTGGTTCCAGCAAAAATGATGGATAAGGATAAAACTAAGCTTATAAATGCTAATAATTTATTATTATTATTCATTTTATTATCTCCCTTATGATTTTAATCAAATTTAAAGTCGTTCTCCCAGATGTTCAGAATTTTTGTTTAAGGCAATTTAAACAATTTTTCACAAAACACAGTCAGTAAACGACAGTTACCTTACTGTGAGTGTTCAAAGACATTAGATAAGAAATAAACTTAATTAAAATTTATTTTAGATATTAAAAAAATAGTTCCTAACTTTAAAATTCACTTTCATTAGAAAATAAACATTTTTTTCATATTAGCGTGTCACATCCACTAACTAGGTTACTAAAAACTTGAGATATTTATTTCAAATCTAAAACACCTTTTAACACTCATAATAATAAACTAACATGCTGAAAAAAGAAAAAAACAATTTTTTTATGGCAATGTATAGTCAGTAAACAAAGATTTGTTTACTGACTATTCGCGAATTTTGAACGTTTCTTTTGCATTAGGAACGTTATTTATAGCATTTAATTGCGTCAATAGTTTAGTTAATTTTGGAATATATGATTTTGCAACTAGCCTTGTATAGCTTAGGTAATACTCAATATATTTATCAGTTGCTCGAAACTCTTTGTCTGAATAATATTCAATAATTCCTATTTCTATTGCACTATCAACCATATCGCTNGCAGCTTTTCTAGTTATCATAATTTGATTACTCACTATACTTTTAGTAGTTACCAGGCCACCAAAATAATTATAGAAAATAAGGTTCATAAAATAAACTCTAGCATTACTTTTATTACACCAAGTTCCAATATCCTCAAATTCTTTAATCTGACTAGGCTTTCCAATGAATCTGTGTATCCACATTTCTAATTCCCCTAAAGCAAGACCTGCTAAAATCTCATTATTTTTAATAAAAGATTTGTCTTCTAATGGATTAAATCGAAAATCTGAACTTTTTGAACCGTTTCTTAAATGAGGATCTCTTCTTTCGTTATTACTTAGAGATTTAATTTTAATATTATTTGCTTGAGTCATTTTTTCTCCTTACAGGATGACCACAAACTTTTAAATCCAAAAAAAAAATACAGTTGTAGCGAATTCATAATCAAATTAGTCTATAAATTATAATTTGAGTCAAGTTATTTGAGATATGACAAAATTAATTAGCAATTATATTTTCAATCTCTCAAAATTGATTATTAATTACTAAATTTCTAATTAGGGATCTTAAAATTGCAAAATTTAAATGAATTATTTACCCCCTGTCTTATTATTGAAAAAANCAAGCTGATCAATAATATTGAGCGTTTAAGCTCACGGATANGCAAAGAAAAAACTAAATTTCGTCCCCACTTAAAAACAGCAAAATGTAAAAAAATTACTGAAATCTTTACAAAATATTTTGGATCTCGAGCAATGGTTTCTACAATTGAAGAAATTGAACAACTAAAGGACTGTGGAATAACAGATTTTCTTTATTCAGTTNCTATTGTTCCAAATAAACTTAAACGTATTGCAAGTTGTTTATCAGATAATTGTCAAGTTACAGTTTCAATTGATCATATATCGATAGCTAATGAATTAGTTAATTTTTGTAAAGTTGAAGGCTGTAAAATTTCAGCTGTTATTGAATTAGATTTTGATGGACATAGGTCAGGTGTCAGGCCAAATGCAGAAAAGCAACTTATTGAAATAGGTAAATGTTTGAGTGATGCCGGTTTGTTCAGAGGTGTAATGTCACATGCAGGGGCGAGCTATAATCTATCAAACAATCAAGATTTACTTAAATGTGCGAAGAATGAAGCAGAGCAGACCTTGGAGGCAGTAAGAATACTTAAAAATGCGTCATTAAGTTGTGACCTAGTTACGATTGGATCAACACCTACGGTTTTAACAAATTATAATAATGATGCAATTAATGAATTAAGAGCTGGTGTTTTTGTTTTCTTTGATTTGGTTCAAACTGGTATTGGTATCTGTAACATTGAAGATATTGCACTTTCTGTATTAACATCAGTAATAAGTGTTAACCGGGAAATTGATGCAATAATAGTTGACGCTGGTTGGATGGCTTTNTCAAGAGATAGAGGCACTTCTTCCCAAAAAACTGATTTTGGATATGGGCAGGTTTGCTTAGAAGATGGGACAATAATCGAAGACGTCATTGTCGCAGGCGTTCAACAGGAACATGGTATCATACAAGTAAGAAAAGGTAGTAAAGCATTGCTCCCGAATATTAAGCCAGGAGATATGCTAAGAATACTACCTAATCATGCTTGCGCTACAGCAGCTGCACATGATCGCTATTATGTAAATGATAAAATAACTGGTGAAATTGAAGTCTGGGATAAATTTAACGGCTGGTGATAGTAACTTATGATTAAATAAAATTTTAATGTCAAAAGTTTGATGGAATAAATTAAAAAACAAAATGAAAGCAAGAAAATGAATACTATATTACCTTTAACAGAGTTGCCAAAAGGAAACGCTAAAGGGTTGCTTGGTTTCCCTTTAAATTTGGATTTAGAGAAAATTGANGCCCATATAGCTATTCTTGGTGTTCCTTATGGGTTGCCTTATTACCCAAGTGAAATGGCTAATGATCAAAGCAGAGCTCCAGATATCTTAAGACAAAATGCACAAGATGCCGCTTGGGATGAGCCTAGAACATTACATCATTTTGATTGGGATCTTGGTGGCCCGTTGCTTAATAATAAGGACATTAAAATTGTTGATTTGGGGAACGTAACAGCAGATTTTAGAGATCCTAGGGAACACTATAACAGGGCAGAGAGAGTGGCTAGTAAGATATTTTCTTCAAATATTACTTTAATATCAATTGGAGGAGATCATGGTATTCCAATTCCAATAATGAGGGCAATTCCTGAAAACAAACCAGTTGTTCTAATTCAAATTGACGCTCATATGGATTGGAGAGACGAAGTAAATGGTGAGAGAGAAGGGTATTCAAGTCCAATAAAAAGAGCTTCAGAATTAAAATCAGTAAACTCTATTTTTCAGATTGGATTAAGAGGAGTAGGCAGCGGAAGGCAAGAAGAATTTGAACAAGCAAAAGCATATGGTTCTAATTTGATAAGTGCTTATGAGGTTCATGATGTCGGTATACAAAATATTCTTAACAGAATACCTGATGGCGTGAATTTTTACTTAACCATTGATGCAGATGGAATGGATCCAACAATAATGCCAGCAGTTAATGCTCCAACACCTGGAGGATTGAATTGGGTTCAAATTAGAGAGTTAATTCATGGAATAGTTAAGAAGGGAAAAGTTATTGGATTAGACTTAGTAGAGATTTCACCAAGCTTTGAGAAGGGTAACACAACGCTTATTCACGCAGAGAGGCTCATTTGTAATTTTATAGGCTCTGCAGTTAGGGCTGGCTATTATGATTAGACATTAATGTTAAAATATCATTTATTTCAGTCATGGTTGAAACAAAAAAATTAAAAAGAATATTTGAGAATATTGAAAACTATGAAGGATACGTGAAATCCTTTGTTAAAGGTACGTTTAATAAAAACCAAATTTTGAAATCTCTATCTGATAATCACTCAAAAAATACAAAATTACTGCCCCTCAAAGACATTTTTTTTGGTGTTAAAGATATAATTAATATTGAAGGTTACCCCACACGTTGTGGATCAAATCTTCCACATGAGCTATTTGGTGGTCAACAAGCAAGTGTAGTAAATAATTTACTAAATGCTGGTGCTAGCTTTATTGCAAAAACAGTTACCGCTGAATTTGCAATTTCGGATCCAGGTGAAACAAGGAACCCAAGAAATCTTCTGCACACACCAGGAGGGTCCTCAAGTGGCTCAGGTGCTGCTGTAGCAGCAGAGTTCTGTGATTTTGCAATTGGAACACAGACATGTGGGTCTGTTATAAGACCTGCAGGATACTGTGGGGTAGTTGGATATAAACCTAGCTTTGATCGGATTGGAAAAGATGGTGTTTTATTATTTTCAAAATCAATGGATCACATTGGAATTATTGCAAAGAGCATTGAACTACTAGAAATTATTTTACCTGTAATTGTAAATAATTGGGAGAATTGTAATGAAAAAAATGATGATCAAATCGTTTTGGCTATTCCTGAAGGGTCTTATTTAAATTTAGCAAAACCTAAAATTTTAAAACAATTTAATTTAACTACAGAGAAAATGAAAAGTAATTTTGAAGTAATAAAGCTAAAATTGATTAAAAATATTTCTTATTATAATGACTTGCTTGATAAAATAACATTTGCTGAATTGTTTTCTGTACACTCTCCTTGGTTTGAAGAATATAAAGATTTATATCAGCCTTTAAGTAAAAAAACTTTGATGCTGGGAAAGAAAATATCTGAAGATGAACTGGCAGCTTATCTTGATGAAGCAAAATTAATTCAGAATTATGTTCAAACATTAATGAAAGATAGTAAAGTTGACGCATGGATAGCACCTGTAGCACCTGATTTTGCTCCATTAGGTTTAAAAACAACTGGTGATTACAGAATGAATTCAATTTGGAGCCTAACAGGTTTGCCAGTCATCACAATACCAACTGGAGTAAATAATGAAAACTTGCCATATTCCNTGCAAATNATTGGTAACTTTGGCGAGGATGAAAAATTACTTCAAATTTCAAGGATGATTGTAAACAATTTAAGTATTTCCAAAATACAAAATGAATGGGATATGAATTAATCTAAAGCATGTCTTATAAAACATTTCCAATTTCTGATGGTATTTCTCTGATCCAAGAGACACACGTTGCTAATTTTATGCGATGTAATATTTGGCATATTAAGGGTCAAGAATTTGATCTACTAATTGATACTGGTATGGGATTAAGCTCATTAAAAAAATATATTTTAGAAGAAACATCTAAACCAATAAAAGCAATTGTAACGCACTCTCATTTTGATCATTGTGGTTCCTTACATGAATTTAATTGCAGGCTTGGTCATAAAAATGAGGAAGATATCCTAGAGAAAACCCTTAATGATAAGATTGTATTTTCAGGTGCATGGAAAGAAATAGAAATCATTGATAAAAAACAATTTCCTGAATACTCAGGTGAAAAGTATACTGTAACACCAGCTCCATTGACAGGTTATTTGGATGAAGGTGATGTAATTGATTTAGGAAGCCGAGCATTTAATATTTTACATTTGCCAGGNCACTCACCAGGTTCCATTGGTTTGTTAGACTTGAAATCTAAAGAACTTTTTAGTGGCGATGCTTTATATGACGGAGAATTACTTGATAATTTATATCATTCAGACNCAAAACTATATGAAAAAACCCTAANNAGAATTATTAAACTTGATGTTAACATTTTTCATGGAGGACATTTCCCTTCATTTGGAAAGAATAGAGCAAAAGAAATTATTAACAATTATTTTTCAGGTCAGAATAAAATAAAAGATGTTAAATTGTGGTTTAATAAATCAAAAGGCATGAGCAAAGATATTTTTTCTGACCAAAATTGGGATCAGTCAATAAAATTAATATCTCAAAATGAGATATAAAAATTTTTTTGTTGCAATTGATTTCCTATTTTTTTGTTGCAATTGATTTCCTAATTTACTAAATAATTTAAATATCAGGTCGGTCACAGCCCTGTATAAAAAAAGGCCAATTGAATTGTTAAGACTACTAGGGATTTTTAATGGTTTTATTTGGGAACTTTTTCAATGGAAATGCTCTTAAGGGTAAAGATACTTCTTTTAAAGTAGGTCAAAAAATACAATCAAAATCAAATGGTTCAATATGCTCTATCAAAAGAGAGATAACTCTAAATAATATTAAACATTTTGAAATTTGTATTGAAAATGATGTTGCTAAAAGAGAAATNATTTTGAGTGAACACGCACTCAAACTTAATTATCAATTATAGTTTTTAATTTATCTTATTCGCTTTTTCTTCAAGTCTTTTTGTTTCTGCAAGATAACTGTTTAAGCTTATAACTTTGCGACTGTATTTATCCTGAAGNTCTAGTAAGTCTATTTCAATTTCAAGAAGTTGTGCTTTTACTGATTTTTGTTTTACATTTTTAGTTTTTGAAGATGTTTTTTTGTCGCCTGAACTGAAAATTAAAAAAAATATAAAAAATATAATTAATACTAAAATGAACAAAGCTGCAATTTGTCCATTTGCGCTTAAAGAACTAACAAAAGAATTGTAAATCAATTTAAGATCGTTGAATTCTAAATTAAGTCTTTCGATAACAATTTTGTAAATATTAACAAAAAATTTTGTTATTTGACTTATTGATTCATTAATAATGCTGGTGTCAAAATTAAATTTTGAGACTGTTAAACTATATAAAGAGGCAATATAGTTTAAGATTTCAATAATCTTTTCATATAATAAACTAGTATATTTATTTAACTGGTTATTTANATCTGACATTTTGTTAAATCTCTAAAAACAAAATTATTATAACTTTTTCGAATTTATACCAATTATATTTGGTTGCAATATATATTGCCATGAAAGCGTCTTAATTGTGGCAAGCAAACCTCATTCTTTCACAAAATTACCAACAAAAATTCATTTTGATATAAATTTTATTGATTAATTTCAAATATATGAAAGCAATTAAAATAATTTTAAACTTTTTATATTTAGTAATATTTATTTATCCTACATTGTCTTATCCATGCAATATTGAAGTGAAAGATTTAGTGGTAAAATCTGAAGTATCAGAGAAATTCACTAATCAAAAATTTCTAATTAAATCTGGTGAAAAATGGTTTCATATATCTCAAGATAAAGAATGCTGGATAAGAATAAGAAAAATTAAAAGTAACAAAAATAAAATCACTTTGAAATAAATATACTTTTCTTATTTATAATTATAAGAATTTATATTAGGTATATTTACTTTATGAGACCTGGTGCATTTTTGAATGAAGGTAAATTTTACAAGGGAAACCTTCATACTCATTCAACAAATTCGGATGGCGTTTTGTCGCCTGAAATAGTATGTAAAAAATATAAACAAGAAGGTTATGATTTTTTATGTATTTCAGATCATTTTGTGGGTACTTTTAATTACCCCGTGACAGATACTACANAGTTTAGAGATGATCAATTTACTACTCTCTTAGGTGCAGAAGTCCACTCAGGTTCAATGTTAAATGGGCAGCTTTGGCATATACTTGCTGTAGGATTGTCANTGGATTTTACACCTTCTAATTCTCCTAATTTTACNCCTCANGACAATCAGGAAACNGGCCCTGAGCTTGCTAAAAGATGTTTTGAAAATGGGGCATTNGTAACAATTGCTCATCCTCAGTGGTCTGGTTTAACTGTTAATGACGCGGAAACTATTCTAGATGCACATGCTGTAGAAATTTACAATCATGGTTGTGCGGTTGATAGTGACAGAGGTGATGGGGCACATTTAATTGATCTTATGCTTTCACAAGGAAGAAAATTGAATGTAATAGCTACAGATGACGCACATTTTAGGACAAATGATTTTTTTGGAGGTTGGGTTGAGGTCAAATCTAAATCAAATGAACCTGATCATCTGCTTAAGTCTTTAAAGGAGGGAAATTATTACTCCTCTCAAGGACCAAAAATAATTGATTTATCTATTACAAGGGATAAGCTTGAAGTTGAAACTTCACCAGTTGCCTCAGTAATACTGGTTGGCTACGGTTCAGCATCAATTGTCAAACATGGTAATGAAATGAAAAAAACTGTTATAAATTTTCCTAAAGGCGCAAAAAGCCCTTGGGTGAGGGTNATTGTTATCGATCAAAATGGAAAAAAGGCTTGGACTAATCCTATATGGACTGAAGAGTTCTGATGTATTTAATTATTTGTAGAAAATTAAATAGTTAATTGCATTAAGTAAAAATTCCAATATTATAAAATTTTTTAAAAAATTTTGTTTGTTGTTTGAGGAAATATTAATTTATGTCCAGTAAAAATGATTCGTTTGTAGTATTTGATAGGGTTCAAAAAAGTTATGATGGCTTAAGCCTCGTTGTCAAAGATCTAAACTTACATATTAAGAAAGGTGAATTTCTTACTATGCTTGGTCCATCTGGGTCAGGGAAGACTACATGTTTGTTAATGTTGGCAGGATTTGAAACAGCTACTCATGGGGAAATCCTTTTAGATGGCAAACCAATCAATAATATTCCTCCTCACAAGAGAGGAATTGGTATGGTTTTTCAAAACTATGCTTTATTTCCTCATATGACTGTTGGAGAAAACCTATCATTCCCACTAGAGGTTAGAAAAATTAGTAAAAATGTAAGAGAGGAAAAAGTAATACAAGCTCTTGAAATGGTGCAAATGACTGATTTTATAAACAGGAAACCTGCACAACTGTCTGGAGGACAGCAACAGAGAATCGCTTTAGCAAGAAGCCTTGTTTTCAATCCTGATCTTGTGTTGATGGATGAACCGTTAGGTGCTCTTGACAAACAATTAAGAGAACATATGCAATATGAAATAAAAAATCTACACAAGCAACTAGGCGTTACTGTTGTTTACGTTACTCACGATCAGTCAGAGGCGCTAACAATGTCAAATAGAGTTGCTGTTTTTAATGATGGACAAATACAACAGTTATCAACGCCTGATGGACTTTACGAGAGACCTGAAAATGCCTTTGTNGCTCAATTTATTGGTGAAAANAATAAATTAACAGGAAAAGTTAAGAGTGTAANTAANAGTGAAGTAATTGTTAAAACGTCTCAAAATATGGAAGTTAAAGCGTTAAAAGTAAATTGTGGTGAAGTAGGAACTAATACAACTTTATCTATAAGACCTGAAAGAATACACCTTAACAGTAAATATAAAAACAAAGTAAATGCTACCATAAAACAACTAATATACCATGGCGATCATATTAGGTGTCTCATAAAAATTGATAAAGATAATGATTTTATTGTAAAAATACCAAATTCAAATATTAAGAGCACTCTTAAAATAGGAGAAAAAATACCCATAAGTTGGGATACAATGGATTGTCATGCATTAGATGCATGATAAAGTACTGGTAAAACATTGAAAAATTAATGTATTATTAGTAATTAATAACTAAAATAAATTAAAAACTTAAATTTTGAGTTCAAAAGGAGAGAATTTATGAAATTAAAATCACTTTTAATTGGTGTTGCAAGTTCAACACTTATTGTAAGTGCCGCATCTGCAGGTTCAATAACTGCTGTATCTTGGGGTGGCGCTTACACAAAGTCTCAGGTTGAAGCATATCATAAGCCTTGGACTGCCAAAACTGGTCACCAAGTAGTCTCTGAAGACTACGGAGGNGGTCTTGCTGAAGTTAGATCTCAAGTTGAAGCTGGAAATGTAACTTGGGATATAGTTGATGTTGAGCTTTCAGATGCTGTTCTAGGATGTGATGAAGGACTTTTTGAAGAAATCGATGCTTCTATGCTGCCAGCAGGTGCTGATGGTACTCCAGCATCAGATGACTTCATTCCAAACACAATAACTGATTGTGCTGTAGGAAATATTGTATGGTCAACAATTTTTGCATATGATTTTGAAAAAATGCCTAACGGTCCAAAAACAATGGCNGATTTTTTCGATTTAGAAAAATTTCCTGGAAAAAGAGGTTTGAGAAGAGGCCCAAAGCCAAATCTAGAAATGGCTCTTATGGCTGACGGTGTTCCAGCTGATTATGTTTACATAGTCTTGTCAACAGAAGAAGGTGTTGACCGTGCATTTGCTAAGCTTGACACTATCAAAGATAGCGTTGTTTGGTGGGAAGCAGGAGCGCAGCCACCACAACTTTTAGCTGACGGTGAAGTTGTTATGACAACAGCTTACAACGGCCGAATTTTTAATGCTGTCGCAGCTGAGGGAAAGCCTTTCACAATTGTATGGGATGGTCAGGTTTATGATATAGATTTATGGGCAATTCCAAAAGGCGCTCCTAATAAAGATTTAGCAATGGAGTTTATGGTATTTTCAACTGAAACAGAACAATTAGCAGCTCAGGCATCATGGATTTCTTATGGTCCAGTGAGACAATCTTCTGCTGCTTTAGTCAGTTCTTACCATAACCAACCGGATCTAAAAATGGCTCCTCATATGCCTACAGATCCAAAGAACTTTACAAACGCAATTCAAAATAATTTTGCTTGGTGGGCAGACAACCAAGATGAATTGAATGAGCGTTTTAATGCTTGGTTAGCAAACTAATACAGCAAGGGAGGGCTATTGCCCTCCCTTAACTTAAATTCAATGGATACTAGTGTTGAAACTCTCAAAACTGCTGACGGTACGCCTTTAAAAAAGAAACTCCAGCAGTCACTATTTAGAAACAAATTAAGGGCTTTTGGTTTAGTATCTCCACTGTTAATTTTCTTGTTATTTTTATTTGTTCTGCCAATAGCGCTATTGCTTTGGCAAGGCGTTTATGATCCTAGATTCAGTAATTTAATGCCTGAAACATCGAATATACTTGAAGATTGGGATGGTGTGTCTGAGCCTACTGAAGATATGTATGCAGCTTTAGTAGTTGACTTAGTTAATGCAAAAAAAAATAAAACAATTGGTAAGGTTGCTACACGTGTTAACAGGGAACTTTCAGGAACTCGTTCTTTATTTACTTCAACTGCAAGAAAGGCATCAAAGTTAAAGGCACCATATAAAAAATCCCTTAAAAAAGTTAAAAAGAAATGGGTTGAAATAGAAACTTGGCAGGCAATGAAAGTTGCTTCAAATGTTTATACAGTTGGCTTTGTAGCTGCAGCTTTAGATTATAAATTAAATGCTGATGGGACAATTACAAGACAAGAGGAAGATAGACGCATCCATATAAAACTATTTATTAGAACATTAGAAATTTCTCTTATTGTTACTTTAGCATCACTATTGTTAGGTTATCCAATTGCCTACTTGATGGCATCTTTACCACTCAGAACTTCAAACCTTTTATTAATTTTAGTATTATTACCATTTTGGACTTCACTTTTAGTTAGAACTACTGCCTGGATAGCGATGCTTCAAGGTGAGGGGGTTATGAATGATTTATTTGTTGTATTTGGATTTGCTGAGGATGATGATCGTTTTTCCCTCATATATAATAAGACAGGTGTCCTAATAGCAATGACACATATATTACTGCCTTTTATGGTATTGCCAATTTATTCAGTTATGAAAACAATATCTCCATCTTATGTAAGAGCGGCCAAGTCTTTAGGTGCAACTAATTGGACTGCTTTTTGGCGAGTTTATGTTCCTCAAACAATCCCAGGAGTTGGTGCTGGTGCAATTTTAGTTTTTATTTTAGCTATTGGTTATTATATAACACCAGCATTGGTTGGAGGCCAAGACGGACAGATGATTTCTAACTTTATTGATTTTCATATGAGAAAATCACTTAATTGGAACCTTGCTGCAGCCATGGGATTGGTTTTGCTTGTAATTATCCTTTTCCTATTTTGGATATATGACCGTGTTGTGGGCATAGATAATATGAAGTTAGGTTGATGTCTCAATATAAATATATACCACCAAGTCCACCAATTTATTTTACCATTTTATGGTGTGCAATTTTNGGTTCTGTCATTGGATTTTTGACTGCTCGCGGNAATATGCAATTTGCTGTTATAACTACTTTATTAGGAGCGTTGTTATTTTCATTGCTTGCTAGTTTTTCTGTTACTGTTATTAAAGAAAAAAATCTTTCCAGAATATTTTGCGGTGCCACTCTTGGGCTAGCTGGTTTTTTATATATTGGACTATCATATGGCTTGGTTTTAGCAGTACTAGGTTTTATTTTAGGCCAAATGTCACTTTGGCTATCATCTGGAAATTATAGATTGCCTCTTCCGCCTTATGCAACATCTAGAGAAGTTCTATGGTTTTATACTTTTAGAGGAATTTGTGCTTTAATATTTTTGTTTTTAATCATCCCTATAATTATTTTAATACCTTTAAGNTTTAATCAAGAACCATATTTTAGTTTTACACCTGGAATGTTAGCGCTTGATAAGGAGGCTTTTTCATTTAGATGGTATAAGGATATTTTATTAAATGGAATGGCTGCGCCTGATGCGGTTCAGGGATGGTGGCAAGATGTTTGGCAGAATGCGCAATGGGTCCGTTCAATTAAAAATAGTTTTATAATTGGAATTGGCGCTACATTATTGGCAACATCTATTGGCACGCTTGCAGCAATAGGTCTAAGCAGATCTGAAATGCCCTACAGAAGACCTATTATGGCATTATTAATTTCACCAATGATAGTTCCTTTGGTTATCACAGCATCAGGTTTATTTTACTTTTACAGTCAAATTGGAATAGCCAAGTCCTATACGGGGTTGATTTTATCTCATGCTATATTGGGCACACCTTTTGTTATCATTACAGTAACTGCGACCCTGGCAGGTTTTGATAATAATTTAACTAGAGCAGCAGCTAATTTAGGTGCGGGTCCCATTAGAACTTTTTTTAAAGTCCAAATGCCCTTGATATTGCCGGGTGTAATTTCTGGTGGCCTTTTTGCTTTTATAACATCATTTGATGAGGTTGTGGTTGTTCTTCAGCTGGCAGATGTNAGGCAAAGAACAATTCCAAGGCAAATGTTTTCTGGCATTCGTGAACAGATAAGCCCAACAATTTTAGCTGTTGCAACTATACTTGTGATTTTGTCTATTGCAATTTTAACTACTGTTGAGCTTCTTAGAAGAAGATCCGAAAGATTAAGAGGTGTGTCACCTAGTTAGATTAGAAAAAACATGAACAATTATNAATTTATTTTATATAGTACTAAAATAGTACTTTATTAATTTTATAATTTTATTTATGGTATTAGTATGTCTCAGGATAAAATAAAAAATCTTGTTTTAACAGGAGCAAGTAGAGGAATTGGCCATGCTACTGTTAAAAGGTTTTCAAGTGCTGGCTGGAGAGTTATTACTTGTTCAAGAGAAAAGGTTCCAGAAAAATGTCCTTGGTCTGAAGGTCTGCATGATCACGTACAAATCGATTTAGAGTCTGTCGAAAATATTGTCGAAGGTTCAAAAAAAATTGTTGAAAAATTAAATGGAGACCCCTTGCATGCACTCGTCAATAATGCTGGAATTTCTCCTAAAGGAAATAAGAATAAAAGACTAGATACTATAAACACTCCACTAGAATGCTGGCAGCAAGTTTTTCAAGTCAACTTTTTTGCACCAATTTTATTAGCAAAAAATTTAAAATCTAGTTTACAAAAAGAGGCAGGAAGTATTGTAAACGTTACTTCAATAGCTGGAAGTAGAGTTCATGAATTTGCAGGTTCAGCTTATGCAACATCAAAAGCCGCTCTAAGTGCTCTTACGAGGGAGATGGCAGCTGATTTTGGACCATCAGGCATTAGAGTGAATGCAATTGCACCTGGTGAAATCAAAACAGATATAATAACACCTGAAAGCGAAGAGCTTATTGTTCCTAAAATTCCTCTTGGTAGGTTTGGAACACCAGAAGAAGTTGCACAAACTATTTACTTTTTATGCAGTGATATGTCACACTATTTAAATGGATCGGAAATTCATATAAATGGTGGACAGCATGTACGATAACGAAAAATTTTTAGGTAATTCAGATTACAGCAAGGATATTGAATTTCACTTGCATTCTTATACTCATCCTCAAACTTTAGAGGATGAAGGCCCTCATATCCTATCCAAAGGTGATGGAATTTATGTATATGATGAAACTGGAAAAAAATTTATAGAAGGTATGAGTGGCTTATGGTGTACTTCTTTAGGATTTTCAGAAAAGGAATTAGTAGATACTATTTCAGAACAATTAAAAAAACTTCCATACTATCATAGTTTCGCGGGCAAGACAGCCAATCCAGCTATAAATTTGGCAGAGCACCTAATTAAAATTTCTCCTGTTCCAATGAGTAAAGTTTACTTTGCAAACTCTGGCTCTGAAGCAAATGATTCTGCGATAAAAATGGTATGGTATTATAATTTAGCAAGAGGTCTCCCAGAAAAAAGAAAAATTATTAGTAGAAAAAAGGGTTACCATGGCGTTACTTTGGCAGCTGCTAGCTTGACAGGGTTACCATATGCACAGAATGGATTTTCTCTTCCATTAGAATTTGTCAGGCATACTATGACACCAGACTATTTTAATGAGGCTAATAAAAATGAAAGTGAAGAACAGTTTTCAGATAGACTTGCTAGTGAATTAGAAAATTTAATTCTTAAAGAGGGTCCTGAAACTGTGGCAGCTTTTTTCGCTGAGCCTGTTATGGGAGCAGGTGGAGTAATTATTCCGCCTAAATCATACTTTCCAAAAGTCCAAAAAGTTCTTGAAAAGTATGATATTTTACTTGTTGCAGATGAAGTAATTTGTGGTTTTGGTAGAACTGGAAACATGTGGGGTTCAGAAACTTTTAACATAAGACCTGACATTGTAACTGCTGCCAAAGCATTATCATCTGCTTATTTGCCAATTTCTGCAGTCATTATTTCTGAAAAAGTATATGGACCAATTAAAGATCAAGCTAATGAATTAGGAATTTTTGGTCATGGTTATACCTATTCAGCACATCCTGTTTGTGCAGCAGTCGCGATGAAGGCACAACAAATTATGATAGACAGGAATATTATTGCTAACGTAAAACAACTTTCAAAATTATTTAATGAAAGAATTCAAAACATAAAAAATAATTCTTGGTTTTTAAGTCACTCTCGTTCAGTTGGCCTNATTGGAGCAGTAGAATTTGGTTATGAAGGCAATAAGAAATTNGATATTAAAAATAAAATAGCTGCAAAATGTGCAAAAATTATTCAAGAGAATGGTGTTATTTTAAGGGCTTTGCCTGGGGATATTATTGGGTTTTGTCCTCCACTTATTATTAAAGAAGAGCAAATTAATGAAATGTTTGATAAGATTGATATTGCTTTTAAAAANTTTGATGAAATGGCATTTAATTTAAAATAGTTTATAAACAATTTTTTAATAACTCTAAAGTATTTTTGGTGGTTAATTTTATAGGGTTTCCTGATGCAGTAGGGTCTACTACAGCCATTTCAGAAATTAGCTTAAGTTGATTTTCTTTAACTCCTAAATCAGAAAGTCTTTTTGGAATCCCTAAATTTTTGCATAATTCATGTATNAAATTTGTAAAGCCATTAAAGCCACCTGAAATACTTAAAAAATTACAAATTTGGTCAACTTTTTCAACTATCATTTCTTTATTAAACTTAACCACATTTTCCATGACAACAGCATTTGTTGTGCCGTGGTGAGTATTATAAATTGCACCTATTGGGTGTGAGAGAGAATGAATGGCGCCTAAACCTTTTTGAAAAGCGGTTGCCCCCATTAGAGCAGCACTTAACATATTAGTTCTCGCTATTAAATTTTCCCCATCATTATATGCATTTATTAGGTTTTCTTTGACAAGTTTCATTCCCATTAAGGCTATGCCATCAGACATTGGGTGATATCCTGGTGAACAGAATGCCTCAAGGCAATGAGCAAAAGCGTCCATTCCAGTTCCAGCAGTGAGAAACTTCGGCAAATTGAAAGTCAATTCTGGGTCACAGATAACACTTTTTGGTAGTATTTCAGGATGAAAAATAACTTTTTTGACTTTATTTTTTTTATCAGTCAAAACACTGGCTCTGCCAACTTCTGATCCTGTNCCTGCAGTGGTTGGAATGGCGATTATGGGCAAAATTCCATTTGTATTTGCTTTTTTCCAGTTATCACCAACGTCTTCAAAATCCCACACTGGTAGTTTTTGTTGCGCCATAAAAGCAATTAATTTTCCTAAGTCAATTGCTGATCCTCCGCCAAAGGCTATTACGCCGTCAAAATTGCCATTTTTTAAAAAATCTATACCATCAGCAAGATTTATGTCATTGGGATTGCTGTCTACATTACTATAGATTGAAAATGATAGATTATTTTTTATGAGTTCATTTTTTAATTTTTGAACTATTTCACTACTAATGAGAGTTTTATCTGTTACGATTAAGGGCTGATTAATTTTTAAATTTTTACAACAATCTCCAATTTCGGCCAAAGCTCCCGAACCGATTTTTACATGAGTTGGAAAATTCCAATTCGCATATAATTGCATCTCAATTCCTTAGAATAATCTGTATAACTAGTATTTTATAATTATTTTATATTTTTATAATTAATTTATAATATAATAACTAGGACTAATCCTAATTATTAAAAAGTATGAAAGAAAAAAATAATCAAATCATCTGGGAGCCTCAAGAACTTATATATGATGTAGGTGACGCATCAAATGAGGCTTTTTTAGTAATCCAAGGTTTTGTTTATTTATATACTCAAAATGGATTGCTTTTAGGTAGGGTAGGTGAAGGTGAGGTTTTTGGAGAAACCTCATGCATTTTGCAAACTAATAGATCTGTAAAAGCATTGGCAGGTGAGCATAAAGTTTTAGCTACCAAAATACCTCATTTTTCTCTAAAGAGAATGGTTAAGGGTGATAAAGCCCTTTCAGCGATTTTAAGGAAAACTCAATTAAGACTCATTGATAGTAACAAACAGAGTCAAGATTTAGCTAGTGACCTAGATACGATCCTTAANAAATTAGANAGTAAATCTCTAAATTTGAANACCATACAAGACCACTTGCAACTTATAAGAAAAAAATTAGCTTCTATGCAAATTATTGACTGAAATAATTTTTAAATGAAAAAATCTGGTGCCAATATTTTAGTTGAATGTCTCGCCAATCAAGGCACGAAAAAAGTATTTGGAGTTCCAGGAGAGAGTTACCTCTCTGTTATAAATGCCTTAATTGACTACTCAAGTCAAATCCAATGGATTGGTGCTAGGCAAGAGGGTGGGGCATCTTTTATGGCCGCAGCCTATGCCCAATTAACTGGTAAAACAGGTATTTGTTTTGTTACAAGGGCTCCTGGAGCCACAAACGCTTCAATCGGAATTCATACTGCATTTCAAGGTTCCATTCCTTTGATTCTATTTATAGGGCAAGTTTCATCAAATTTAAGAGGAAGAGAGGCATTTCAGGAATTAGATTATAAAGAAATGTATTCTGGTATGGCCAAATGGGTTTATGAAATTCAGGATGTTGATAGAATACCAGAAATTTTGTCAAGGGCATTTAATATTGCAAATAATGGAAGACCAGGTCCAGTAGTAATATCACTTCCAGAAGATATTCTCTCTTTATTAAGTGATGCAAATTCATCACCAAAGGTAAATATTATTGAACCCTCTGTATCTGAAGAAGTTGTTTTAAATGTTAAAGAAAAATTATTAAAATCAAAAAAACCAATTTTCATTGTGGGGGGTACTCGTTGGAATAAAGAGGGAATAAAACAATTAAATTCTTTTATTGAAAATAATAATTTGCCAGTCATTTCTTCATTTAGGCGCCAAGATATTTTTGATAATTATTCCAGCTCATTCACTGGTGTTTGTAGTTTTATCAATACGCCAAAACTCAATGAAGCTCTTAATCAAGCGGACCTTATATTTGCATTCAATACACTTCTTGGTGATATTACTACTTCAAATTACAACTTATGGATAAATCAAATTGAAAACAGGGTCATTATTCAAAGTCATGTAAGTTTATTAGAAATTGGNAAAGTATATCAAGTTGATTTAGCAATTAACTCAGGGCCTAATTATTTGGCTTTAAAACTAAATAATCTGGGCAAAATTGGTGATTGGTCGTCACATACAAGGTTATTGAGATCACATTATATAAATGGATTAGAAGTAAAAGATCAGCCTGGTCAAGTTGATATGGGGAAGATAATTAACTACCTTCAAGATAAACTCCCAGAGGACGTAATATTGACAAATGGGGCTGGCAATTTTTCCACTTGGAGCAATCTTCTATTTAAGTTTGGTAAAAATGCTAGATTGTTAGCGCCTACAAGCGGCGCTATGGGGTTTGGTCTACCTGCAGCAATTTCAGCAAAAATTACTAATCCTAATAAAACAGTCATTTGCTTTGCTGGTGATGGTGACTTTCAGATGAATATGGCTGAGTTAGGAACAGCACTNCAGTATAAAGCATTTCCAATAATCTTNTTATTAAATAATTCAAGTTACGGAACAATAAGAATGCATCAGGAAAAAAGCTNTCCAGATAGAGTGTATGGAACAGATATTGAAAATCCAGACTATAATATGATTGCGAAAGCTTATGGTATTCCATCATATAAAGTAAGTAAAACTGAAGAGTTTCAGCAATATTTTGATAAAGCAATCAAATCAAAAAAAGGGGCACTAATAGAAATTATTTTAGATATTCAAAGTATCTCGCCATACAAAACTCTGAATGAAATAAAAAAGGAAACTTGATATAGTGTATAATTTACACTAATAATTAGCAAATGCTTATTTCAGATACATTTAATATTAAAATTAATATTCTTATTGTAAAAATAATAAATAATGAANTAAATGCTCTTTTTTGGAAAAAAAAAGAAAATGATAGCTGGGAACTTCCTAGTCAAACTATGTCATACAATCAAAACTTTAAATTTGTATGCAAGAGTATTCTTAGTGAAATAGTAAATAATAAAAGCTTACAAGAATTTAATTTCAGATTAGCTGGTCATTTCATCAACGAAAAAACTGTAGAGTTTAATTATTTATGTCTTAGTAAGAAATTTGGATACAGCTTTATATACAATGATAAATTAAAAGATATAACTTGGGTAAATAGAGAAAAATTTGTTAAATTTAACTTGTCAGCTGATACTTTAAATAAAAGCTTTGAATTTATAAGAATTTTTATTCTAAACAACCCAGAACATATCTTTTATTTAATAAAAAATGAATTTACTCTAACCGAACTTCAAGATGCGTTTTTAAGCTTGGATTTAGAAAATAAACAATTTACTGAAAAAAGAAATTTTAGAAAATGGTTATTTCAGAAAAGTAAATTAAAAAACTTTATTGAAGAAACTGATAAAATAAGAAAAGGACAACATCGCCCTGCAAAAATTTTTAGATCAATTTAATTACTCTAACGAATCAAAAAAAATTTTTTATAAGTAAAATTATCAGAAATTCAAAAATAACAATAAAAACATACAGTTAGTTATTTTTTATTTTATAAATTGCTTCAAAAATATATTCATATTAGTTANGGATNTATATGNCATGAATAAGCTTNCAACAAACNATTATGTTAATGAGATTAAAAAAATTAAAAATAAAATAGGTAACGAAGATCGTATACTAAGATTAGATAATCCATTAAAAAAATCCATTACTGTTTCAAAAACTGAAGTAATAATTTTTACTTTATCTTCTTTTTTGACAATTTTCTCACTGGGTATAGTTCTATTTGAATTTATTCTTTCTGATAATGAAAAAAATAATTTTGATTATCAAAATGCTTCATTATATGAGAAAAAAATGAATGATAGCCTTACGGTTAATCTAAGCAAAAACCATTCTAAATTTAAGAGTTACTATGAAAACCTTAATGCATCAAAACAAATAAAGTTTAATTCTGATTATAGTATTCATACGTTTAAAAAATACGAATACCAAATTACTAACCTTATGGATGAAAAGATTATATTAGAACAAATTATTAAAAAGCTTGAAAATCAAAAAAAAGAAATTTTATTAGAAAAAGAAATTCTTGATTACAAGAACATTCTTATTGGTCAACAATCTGAGCAGAAAATATTAAAGTTAGAAGAAAATCTGGCAGCTTTAAATTCAAAAACTGAGATCCAAAATCAAAAATTATCAACAGCTATTGATATGATAGAAAACTTNCAACTAGAGAGGATTAATCTTTTATCTAAATTAAATTTCTCAAATTCAAATAATGAACAATTAGCGCTTCAAAATTAAATTAAAATTATTCTCTTATTATTTTATTAGAATTTATATTTTGCTCATGCTCTCTTAAAAAGACATAAATTCCACACATAATTATAATTAATACACCAATAACAGTAAAAATGTCTGGGATATCACTGAAAACAAAATAACCCAGCACAGTAGCAGATACAATTTCCAAATATAGAATTGGAGCAATTGTAGATGCTGGGCTGAACTTTAGTCCATAAACTACAAATAAATGTGATATTGTTGCAGTAATTCCAACAGCCATAAGTAGAAGTAATGAATTAAGTGATGGGACTACTAATGACAACTCATGAAATGCTGTATTTTCAAAAATTAACAACAGAGGGAATATTATGATAACAGCACAAGAACCTGTAAATGCTTGTAAAGAAATTGGGTGAATATTTTTAGTCATATATTTTGTTATAATCATATAAAAAGAGTAAGTTAATGCTGTTCCTAAAGGAAATAAAGCTACTACGCCAAATAAAGTTATGCTTGGTTTCAATATCATCAAAGAAGCAGAAAATCCTATTATGCATGCTAAGACTCTTCGCCAACCTATTCTTTCACCTAAAATAAAATAACTTAAGAATGTCATAATGAAGGGATTAACTAAAAATATTGCGATAGCATCAGCCATAGGCATATATTTTATAGCTCCAAAAAAAAGGGAGGTTGCAGTTAAGATTAAAAATGCTCGGGAAAAATGAAGAAAAATTTCGCTTTTACGAGGGAAGTATAAAATTTTTAAATATAAGGCTATTGGGATAATTATCATTGACTGGATAAAAAACCTTGAAAATGAAATCTGGCCAATTGGTATCTCATTTGCTGCTAATTTTGCAAATGTATCCATTACTGGTCCCATAATTGTGAAACCAATAACTAATATTATTCCAAAGGTTGTTTGATTGTCTTCATTATTACGCATTAATTATAAATTGTTTCTAAAGTTCTATATTTTGTCTTAATCCAATAGACAATCTTCCATCAGTAATATCACTAACAAAATGTATAGGTCTAACAAAATTATTATTTATCATCTTGAAACCTGTTGCAGGCAAAATTACAATATTACCTGGAGTGTCATCAACAACTTGCGCATTTCTTCCATCTCTATTCTGACACAGATAAAATTTTGATTTTCCTGAAAGAGTAACAATTATGATTACAGATATATATTTTTTATGGTCCTTATGTGGAGATATGCCAGATGAATAGGGTAAATATTTTTGAATTGCTATATCATTAAACTGCACTTTCTGAATTGGCGGGTTTTTGATTAGCTTAGTACTTTTAATAAATAAATTTTCAATAGCATTTGATAAAATTTCAATACAGCCTATCTTTGGAGCTGGAAAACATACCTCAAAATCTTGTGATACTGAGTTGCCAACAACTGACTTTGCTTTTCTATATTCGAAAGTTGAAACTTGTTTTATTAATTTTAAAAGGAAGTCATTTGAAATAAATTTAAGTGAAATATAATTTTTTTTATTTTCACTTATTTTAATTAGACCTTGAGCAAGCCTATTTATAGTTTCCTCATAAATTTTAAATTCTTGATATTTAAGCATCATTAAATTTTAAAATATTAATTGTTTATCAGTAAGAATAAAAACAATTAACTATTAATAATTTTCATTGTTTTAACAATCTATATATTGTCGATTTTCCTAATGCTAAGGTTAATGATATTTGAGCAATACTCATTCCTTCAGTAAACAATTGCTTTATTTTCTTCACAACTTTATCGTCAATTGGTTTTCGACCAAATTTTACACCATTATTTTTAGCTTTTTGTATGCCAATAAGTTGTCTCTCTAATCTTAGATCCATTTCAAACTCAGAAATTAATGACACCATATTATAAAAATCCATCTTCTTATTTGATGTATTTAAATCCTGTTTGATTGCAATAAGATCAACATTCTTAACTTCAAGAAAATTTTTAATATCTTCTAAATGTCTAATACTTCTAGCAAGTTGATTTAATCTTGTGATAACTAATTTATCATTAGCTTCTAATGATTTAATACACTCACTTAAGGCAGGTCTATTACCATCAATGCTAGATCTTCTCTCTTTAAATATATTTTCTATATTCAAGCCGTAATCCATTAGACAATGTACCTGCTGCTCTAATGTCTCACTAGAGCGACCTTCTCTTGCGTAACCAATTAACTTCATTTCTTTAAACCTTTTAATAATTTAGAGAACTATTATATAAACGAATTCATTTTAATAAATTTTAGTAATTTAAAAGTGTGTAAACATAGTGAGCCTATTAAGAAAAATTATCTGAAAAATCATTGTTATTAAACAAAGCAAGGACATATGCCAAGACAATGTCCTAATCCATTTCCAGTTAAAAATGTAACTAGGTGCATGAATAAATCTTGACCACATCCATATAAGTGCTGCGTGCTGTAGTGGTATTCCCATTGTAATTCCTAATGTACACAGTGTAAGGAAAATAGGGTATGTTTCTTTATAATTTTCAAAAGCCAAGGTAGCAATTTTAGCTTTCAACCCTTTTTCAGGTAAATTGTGACGACCATCAACAAAGTTTAATATAGTTAAATTTTTTTCTGCTATCCAAAAATAGATTGGAAGGTAAGCAAGGAACAAAAAAAATAACATACTTATAATTAATATTAATAACGTATCTGGCATTAGCATCCTCTTGTAAAGTTAGGTTTTAATCACCATATTTATATTATATAGGAGGGTTTTATGAATATTTTTTCAAGTTTAAACCCAGTTTTTATTCTTATCTTATTAATTCTGGGATATCTTACATTTTTAGTGTTGTTTTCATCTCATCAAGTAGATAATTATCAATATTTTAATCATTTTTTCTGCTCTGGTTGGGCAGGTAATTGCATTACAAAATAATTAGATTTAGATGAATTAAATTTTCTGGATTTTATTAAATTTCTAGTAAATAATTAATAATTATTATTGTTAGAGGTTTAAAATGCATCTGAAAAATATTTCGCTTACAACTGAGGGCCTAAATATAGAATTCCAAAATGGAGCTAAAGACTGTTTCCCTTATCTATGGCTTAGAGATCATTGCAAAGATGTAGAAAATTGGGACGAAAGAAGTAACCAGAGAAAATTATTTACAGCTTTAGTAGATCCAAATATTCAAATTGAAGAAACTAAGATCATTGAAGATAATAAAACAGTTGAAGTTAAATGGCCTGATATGAGTAAAACTGTGCATTATTCAGGTGATTTCTTATATAAAAATTCTTTAGTAAACACTTCTTTGGTTAGCGATAAAATTTTATGGGATAAGAAAACTATCAATAATGTTGAATTAGAAATTAAATTTGATGAACTAGCCAAGGATGAAGGATTTAAAAATTTACTTCAAACAATAAAAATCTATGGATTTTCAATTATAAATAACTGTCCTACAGAAATTAAAACAGTTGAGTATATAGCTAACAAAATCGGATATGTAAGAAATTCAATTTTTGGAGACTTATGGAGCTTTGAATCGAATACAGAAATGGCGGACAGTGCTTACACTCAAGAAGAATTGCGTCCGCATACAGACGGAACTTACAATCATGATGCACCAGGACTGCAACTTCTTTTATGCTGCGAATATGAAGCTGAGGGAGGTGAGTCAATAATGGTTGATGGTTTCAAAATTGCCCAAATACTAAAAGAAAATGATAAGATCTGTTATGATACATTAAGTGAAATTGATATACCAGGAAGATACTATGGCGATGGAGTTGAATTAATTGCAAAAAGGCCTGTCTTTAAATCTAGGAACCAAGAATTAATTCAAGTTAGTTTTAATAATTATGATCGAGGTGATTTTAGACTGCCTAATAATAGAATACATGATTTTTATACTGCTATAAGAAAATTCGATAAACTTGCAAATGATAAAGAAATGCAATGGAGACAAATTCTAAAACCAGGGCAACTATTAATTTTTAACAATTGGAGAGTTTTGCATGGTAGAAGTGAATTTAGCGGAAAGAGAAAAATGTCTGGCTGTTATATAAATAAAGAAGACTTTGAGAGCGTTTGTAGGATTAACAGTGTATAATAAATGTAAACATTAAATTACGAATAATAAAACTTTAATATATTTGAATTTTTTACATAAAGTATTGATAAAATACCAGACAAAATATTTGAGATCATTATCCCTATAAATATCCCGTTTAAACCATAAAAATAGTTTCCAATAATAACTAAAGGAATGGTTATAATAAACAATCTTGATAAGTATATTAATGTTGCAGTTAAAGGCTTTTGATATCCATTGAATACTGCGCTAGCTATATTTGACCAACCCCAGAAAATATAGCTTATTGAAATTATTTTAATATATTCAATTAAATAGCCTTTAACTAAGATATCTGTTGAAAAGAGATTTGAGAATTGCTTTTGAAAAATTAATAAAGGTATAGCTACAATTAGGCCCCAAATACCGCTTAGAACTACAGAGTAATTGATTGCAGTGTTTATCCTATAGTGTTTGTTAGCTCCAAAATTCTGTCCTATGAATGGTGTTAATGATGAAGAGATTGCAATAATACCAACGGTAGCAAGAGATTCTATACGCAAACCAACTCCGAATGCTGCAACAGCTTCTGAACCATGAGACGAAACTATTTTATTTATGTAACCTAAAACAATTGGACTTAACATCATTGTAAATGCAGCTGGTAAACCAATCACAAGAACTGGAAACGAAAATTTTAATAATTTCATAAATTTAATGCTTGGAAATGATAAAAGATTTTCATTGCGTATTATCGTAATCATTATATTCATTCCTAGTATATATGAAATGGTTGTAGCTATTGCTGCACCTTGAATGCCCATGGCGTTCAAAGGTCCCCAACCAAAGATAAATATTGGATCAAGAACAGCATTAGTTAGAGAAGTAATAATAATGATACAACTTGGTTTAATGCTATCTCCATTTGCTCTTAAAACTGAATTCCCAATGACTAAACAGGCAAAAAATGGAGAACCTATATACCATATAGACATATATTCATTGATAAGTATAAGTGTTTCCCCATTTGCACCAAGAAGAGAAAAGATATAATTATTTAAAAGGAAGCTTACAATTGATAACAAAACCATTAGCAAAAAAATTAAAATCATTACATTTGATACGGTTTTTTTTGCTTTATATAAATCACCCTGGCCAATATATTTTGAAACTGTCGCTGAGATTCCAATAGCTATACCTATATTAAAACTCATGAGTGTAAATAAAACAGGAAAAGCATATGATATTGCTGATAATTCTAAGACACCAAGTTTTCCTATATAATAAGCGTCAACAAGGTTTATAACTAACAAAGAAAACATACCTATTGACATTGGAATTATCAAAGACAACAAAGCCTTTAATATATTTCCGTTAATAATTAATTCTGATTTACTGTTTACTTTATTAACCACAATATAATTGAATAAGTTGTTTGGAATACATAAAGGTATACCTTAAGATAATTAAAAAAAGAACCATCAAAGTAAAATGGAATTATATAAATTAACTGCATTAGATACTATTAAATTATTAAAGTCTGAAGAAATTTCTCCATTGGATTGCCTTAAGTCATTGCAGAATAGAATTACAGAAGTCGATCAGCATATAAACGCATTACCAACGCTTTGTTTTGATAGGGCAGAAAAAAAAGCTAAAAAAATTATGAGAAAAACAATTGATGACAGGGGAGAATTGTATGGTCTGCCCATAGTGGTTAAAGATTTGATTGATGTTTCGGGAGTTAAATGTACTAGCGGCTCACTAATATTTAAAGATAGAGTTGCAGAACAATCAGATATATTAGTAGAGAATATTGAAAATAATTCAGGTTTAATTTATGCGATGTCAAATACTCCAGAGTTTGGAGCTGGAGGAAATACTTTCAACGAAGTGTTTGGTAAAACTCTTAACCCATGGGATTTATCCAAATCTGTAGCTGGATCTTCGGGAGGTTCAGCAGCAGCTCTCGCAACTGGAATGGCCTGGTTAGCACACGGTTCTGATTATGGAGGGAGCTTGAGAAGCCCTGCAAGTTTTTGTTCAATTGTAGGAATGAGACCGTCACCAGGAAGAATTGCGAGTAATGTTTCAGGGATTTTGGATCAAACACTAGGTGTAAATGGTCCAATGGCAAGGAATGTGAAAGACCTCGCTTTATTTTTTGATGTTTTATTAGGGCAAACGTATAAGGACCCTACGTCAATTCCCAAAGAAGAAAAGTCGTTTTTAAATAATGCGCTAGAAGCAAAGAAGCCAAGAAAAGTTGCTATAAGCCAAGATTTGGGAATTCCTCCAGTCGACCCAACAATAAGAGAATTTGTTGTGAAAGCTGGAAAAGAATTAGAAAAGTTAGGTATTGTTGTTGAAGAGGCTACGCCAGATCTATCAGAGGCGCCATATACATCTCAAATTTTAAGGTCATTTTCATTTTATGTAAACCTAAAATCACAATATTTAGAAAATAAAAAATATCTTAAAGAAGATATAATATGGAACATTGAAAAGGGAATGTCATTGACTGTTGATGATATCGCGAACGCAAACATAAAAAGAGTTCAAATCTTTAATAATATGCAAAACTTTTTTGATCAATATGATCTCTTAATTTGCCCTTCTACGATTGTTCCTCCATTTCCTGTAGAGCAAACCTATGTCAAATCCTGTGACGGTATTAATTTTTCAAATTATATAGAATGGTTGAATATTGTTTCGGCTGTCACTTTAACTGGTTCACCGGCATTATCTTTGCCATATGGTTTCACACCTGATGGCCTTCCTGTTGGTTTGCAAGTTATATCAAGGTTTAGAAATGAAAGAGATTTGTTGTCAGGAGCAGCATTCATTGAATCAAATATAAATTTTAAAAATTACTTACCTATCGATGTGAAGTATTAAAGTTTACCATCCCAGTAAAATTGATATAATAGAGTCTTTTGTAAAAAATTGAAATTATCATCTGATAATATGAAAATATAATATCCACCATCATTAAGTTTTAAAAATGAAATTCCTTCAAAATTATCTACGACCATAGGTGGCTTTAAAGTGTCTAAAGTTAATGGCAATATCACTGAATTTGGTTCTAAATCTTCATATTTAATTACAGAAATTCGAGCAGATGCACCCCTTACAGGTGAGAAACTTCTTTCTAGTAAAAGAATGTTCCCATCAGGAAGACTAGACATATCAGTGGGTTTGAAGGATCCTCTCTTTTTAACATATACTTTTTTTAGTTTATTATCTGATAGTAAGTATCCGGCAATTTTATCATCAGGATGGATTAAATTTTCAGAAAGCAAAAAAATTGAATTATTTTTTAGTGGTGCCATCGCTTCAATACCACCATTGTCAGGTAAATCTAGATACTTTATTTTGTCATAAAAAGTTTCTGAATGTGAATAGATATTATTGAAAATTAAAATTCTGTGTTTCCTCTCAAAGCTAACAACAAATTTATCATTATAAGGTTCTATGGATTCTGCGTCGGTATATGATTTTCCAAGCTTGTAAAGAGGATTGTTTTCATTGCCTTTTAAGTGTCCTAATCTCCCATTAATTATTTCAACCAGTTTCCCGTTTTCATTAATTTTGATTTTCCCTGTAAGCCAAATACCCTGATCACCAACAGCAATTAGGGATTTATCCTCATTTATTATTAGCCCAGATAATCCACCAAAATCAGGATGATTGCTTTTTATTTCAATTCCTGAAACAAACTTTAATTTATTCAATGAGATATTTTCGAGGTCAGTTGGAAATAAATTAATTTTAGAGCTTTTTAAATCTACAGGTGTTCCCAGCTCTGTCGCTAATGAATTTGTAAAAAAGGAAAGAAATACAAGAGATAAAAAATATTTTTTAATCATATACCATATAGACTTATCATTTTATATTCACAATATAATCACTAGCACAAATGTTAAAAAGTATAATATGGAATTAATTTTTATATACAATGCTCAAAAAGGTCGATTAAACAGTTTAATCGATTATATCCACAAAACAGTATCTCCTGGAACATACTCTTGTAATTTATGTGCCATCACGCACAATTTTAAGAAAAAAATAAAATGGGATAATTTTATACAAAATTTTCCACATAAAATTAAATTTTACTACAAAGATCATCTTAATGATTTAAAATTAAACAATTATAAGAATGAATTGCCCTGTTGTCTAATTTACAAAGATGAAAAATACTCCTTATTAATTAATAAAACCACTATGGAAATTTTAAAAAATGAAGAAGAACTAATTGAACTTATAAAATCCAAATTTGCTTAATGTTCAATATAATATTACATCATCCCCAAATTCCTCCAAACACTGGCAATATAATTAGATTATGTGCCAACACAGGATGTAAATTGCATTTAATAAAACCATTAGGATTTGACATAGATGAAAAATCCTTCAGGAGAGCAGGGCTAGATTATCATAATGAAAATATTTTAAGATCCTATGATAATCTTAATGTATGCCTAACCGAACTTAAAAGTCAAAATGTATATGCGGTGACAAAATTTGGATCAACAAACTTTACTCATGTAAAGTTTAGTATTGGTGATACATTAATTTTTGGATCAGAAACGAAAGGGTTGCCAAACGATGTATTAAATAAATTTTCGGAAGGTAATAAACTTTTTATTCCAATGGTAAAAAATTCTAGAAGTCTGAATTTAAGTAATGCGGTAAGTATTGTTATTTACGAAGCTTGGAGACAGCAAAAATTTAAAAATTCAGAGTTATTTAATGAAAAATAAAGATTTAAAAGAATATAAAATTAAGCCACCTTCAAAATATAAATTCACTAAAATAATTGATGACCTTTATTGGGCGAGGTTACCTCTTCCATTTAGATTGGACCATGTAAATATTTTTGCAATAAATAGCGTCGAAGGGTTAGTCATTGTAGATACAGGCCTAAATAACTTTGAAACAATGACATGCTGGAACAGTATTATAAAAAATTTTGAAAAAGAAATTAAAGTTTCAAAATTATTAATATCTCATCATCACCCTGATCATATAGGACTTTCTAAATTTTTATCAGAAAAATTGAATATTAAAGTTTATGCTCCAAAGAATGAAATATTAAGAGCTGAAAAAATTATTAATTTAAGTGATAAAGAATATGGGCAAATGTTATCAAATAAATATGAGGAATTTGGGCTTGCTAGAAAAGCAGTTTTAAACGCTAAGACACGAGGAAATTTTTATAGATCAATGATAAAAGAAACTCCTTTTATTAAAGGCATTGATAGAAGTTTTTTTATAGAAACTGAATATGGAAAATGGAATGTAAGATTTGATACGGGTCACTCTCCTTCGCAATTAAGTTTATATGATGAAGTAAGAAAAATTTATTTATGCTTTGACTTTCTATTGCCTAGAATTAGTCCCAATATTTCAGTTGGTATTGAGGATATTGAAAACAATATTTTAGGTAAATATATTAATTATTTGGAAGATGTAAAAAATAATTTTGATGAAGAATGGATCGTTTTTCCTGGGCACGAGTTTCCTTACTTTGATCCTGTTAAAAGGGCATCAAGCTTAATTAATCACCACGAAAATCGTTTAGACCTTCTTTACAAAAGTATTAAAATAAAATCAATTAATGTAAAAACGGCAATGGATTTATTATTTGGCTCAATAAAAAATGACCATGATTTATTTTTTGCTATATTTGAAACAAAGGCACATTTGAACCTCTTAGTAAATAATAAGAAAATAAATATGAAAAAAATTAATAACCAAATTATTTATTGTAATTAAACGTAAACAATTTATGAATAAAAAAAATTCAATAGATTTTTTTGGAGCTTCTTTGCTTATAATTTTCTCAATTTTGCTGGGTTTAAATCAGTCACTTGTTAAAATAGTTAATTTGGGAATGCATCCTATTTTTCAGGTTGGAATACGCTCTTTAGTAGCTGCTATACCTGTAATAATATTTTGTTTACTTTTTAAAAAAAAACTTTCCATATCAGATGGTAGTCTTGTTCCAGGTATAATCTGTGGTTCATTATTTGCCCTTGAATTTGTTCTTTTGTTTTTTGCATTAGAATTAACCTCAGTATCTAGATCTTCAATTCTATTTTACTCAATGCCTGTATGGTTAGGTATTTGTGCTCATTTCTTATTTGAAGAAGAAAAACTAAATATAAAAAAAATAATTGGTTTTTTAATTTCAATAGCTGCTGTTACAATTGCTATGTCATCAAAAGCTAACATATCAAACGGGAGCGTCCTAGGTGATATATTTGCTTTATTGGCTAGCTTTTTATGGGCTGCAATTATCTTGATGGTAAGAATGACTAACTTAAAAAAATCAACCCCTGAAATGCAACTTCTTTATCAGCTAGTTGTTTCGGCTATCATTATACTTCCGTTAACAGCTTACCTAGGTTTTGGCCTGAGAGATATTACGATATCAATAATGTTTATTTTTCTTTTCCAGAGCTTAATTATTGTTGCTGCAGGTTTTCTTATTTGGTTTTGGGTTTTATCTATTTACCCAGCTTCTCTAATGGCCTCATATAGTTTCTTTGGACCTATATTCGGTGTGTTTTTTGGTTGGTTAATATTTAAAGAAGAGATAAGTATAACAATAATTTTATCTCTTCTTTTTGTAAGCATTGGTATTTATTTAATTAACTCAAAAAATACAAATTAGTTTTTCAAGATGAAGGATCAGGTACTTTTCTTAAGTATGGCTTTACTGTTTCCCATCCGTCTGGATATATTTTTTCAGCTTCTTCATTTTTTACAGCCGGTAAAATTACTACATCCTCTCCTTTTTGCCAATTTGCTGGAGTTGCAACCTTATGATTAGCAGTCAACTGCATTGAGTCTATTGCTCTAAGTATTTCATGAAAATTTCTACCAGTTGCCATAGGATATGTAAGATACAAACCTATCCGTTTATCAGGTCTTACAACAAAAACCGTTCTTACTGTTTCGTTATCAACTGCTGTTCTTCCCATTGAGGTGGAACCTGCATCGCCTTCAAGCATATTAAACAATTTAGCTACTTTTAAATCTTCATCAGCAATAATTGGATAGTTAGGCCTAGTTCCTGAAACGTCTTCAATATCATCAAGCCATTTATTATGATCATCTACGCCGTCAACACTTAAGCCAATAACTTTAACATTCCTTTTGTCAAAGTCGTCCTTCATAGAAGCAAGTGAGCCTAACTCAGTTGTACAGACGGGTGTGAAATCCTTTGGGTGTGAAAATAAAACACCCCAACTATCTCCAAGCCAATCATGAAAAGATATTTCACCCTCAGTAGTGTTTGCAGTAAAATCTGGACACATACTGTTTATTTTTAATGTCATAGTCACCCCCCTTATAAATAAAAATACAATTTAAAATCTCTCAGTTTTTTATACCTTTTGCAATATTTTTATTAGGATCAATAAATGGTTTTTCAACTATTTTAACTTTTCTTTTATGATCTCCGAATTTGGTATCAGCTTCAAATCCTATGTATGAATGTCTTATAGGGAAATAACCAAGGCCAATATTTTTTTTAAGTCTTGGAGAGAAAACTGATGAGGTAATATAGCCAATCTTCTCAGATTTATAAGTTATATCAATATGCTCATCAGTTGGGTTTGCTAGTGGAGGTCCATCTATTTCAAATCCACAGAACTTGATAGATACACCATCATTATTAATTTTTTTGAGTGCTTCTTTACCAATAAAATTCTGATTTAAGTCTACTAGTCTTTCAAGCCCTAGTTCGTAAGGGTTGTTTCTAATATCCATGTCAGCAACGTAAGAAAGCATAGCTCCTTCAATTCTTCTAATTGTAGAAGTATGACCAACATGCAGTCCCATAGGCCTTCCAATACTCATAATAATTTCCCAAAGCCTATCTCCTAAATTATGATTTTTTAAAAAAATTTCATAGCCAAATTCACTACTCCAACCAGTTCTAGAAATNACTAATGGGATATTCTCAAAAATAAAATCCTTGTGATGGTAATATTTAATATCGTCAATCCAATTTCCAAAAATAGTTCTCATAATTTGATGTGATTTTGGACCTTGAAGTTGTAAAGGCGAAACATCAGGCTCATTAATTTGAACATCAAAATTAGAGTTTACTTTTACGCCCTTAGCCCATAGAAGGACATCACTATCTCCTATAGACAACCAGTATTCATTTTCGGATATTTTCAATAAAACAGGGTCATTAATAATACCTCCTTCATTGCTTATAATAAGGACNTACTTACATTGGCCTACTTTCATNTTAGATAAATCTCGNGGGGTTAAATATTGGATAAATTTTGATGCATCTGGACCTTTGATTTGAACTTGCCTTTCAACAGATACATCACATAAAATTGCATCATTTACTAAATTCCAATAATTCTGAACAGGGTCACCAAAGCTTCTAGGAATATACATATGATTATATACTGAAAATCCTTTACAACCCTCTCTGAGTGTTGCCCTAAAAAAAGGAGATTTTCTTATTTGAGTTCCAAATGTTTGTGTGCTCTTATTATTGTTCATAACTAATCTCTATAAACTCACTCATTCTTATATGAAAAAATTTTGAAAAATATTATAATAATATAATATTCAATATTATAAAATTTAATTCCTTATGGCAAAATTTATTTCAGTAGATGAACAACTCAAAAAAGCAAAAAATTTTTTAGCGAAAGGTAATATTATAGAGGCTAAAAATTGCTTTCAAAATATTTTAAATAAATACCCAAAAAATATCAGAGCTCTNGAAGGGTTANAAANAATTAGNCAAAACTCATCACCTGCTGAAGTAAATTTTAATCAATGTGTAAAAAAATTAATTGAATACTATAATGCTAGGCAATACTCAGAGTTAATTTTATTTGGGGAGAAAGTTGCTCTTCAATTTCCAGAAAAGGTTATTATTAAAAATATTATTGGAGCAGGTTATACTGCATTAAACCAATTTAGCAACGCAATAAATCACTATAAAGCAGCATTAAAACTTGAACCAAAAAATGCAGAAGTTTTGAATAATCTTGGATTAACATNTAAAGNAATTGGAGATTTTGAAAAGGCGAATGAATGTTTTGAAAATTCAATTTCTATAAAGCCTAATTTTGCAGAAGCATTTAATAATTTAGCTCTCTCTTTAAAAGAGGAAAGAAAATTTGAAAAAGCAATTATATCTCTTGAAAAAGCTATATCACTTAAAAATAATTATGCAGAAGCATACTACAATTTAGGGAACGTATATAATCTAAAAGGAGAATTAGAAAAGTCTATAAATATGTTCACTAAAGCCCTTAATATTAAACCAGACTATTTTGATGCTTTTAATAATTTAGGAGCTGTTTATAACCTNAAAAAAGATTATGATAAAGCCTATCANNATATTNAAAAAGCAATANCCTTAAANCCTAATAATGCAGATGCATATAANAATNTAGGAACATCAGCACTTAACTTAAACAANGAAGANGAAGCNATNNCNCANTNTAATAAAGCNNTAAGNATTGANCCTNNATNAATAANNGCATANTCAAANCTTTGTGGATTNTTTGANAAGTCNAACAANNTANAGGAATTTGAAAATATTTTAGAAAAGNCTAAAGAACTTAAGCTCGATCAATTTGNNGAAATTAAGTTTCATGAAGCTCAATTANTTTCAAGAAAAAAAGATTTTGANAGATCTATTTNATTATTAAAATCTATNGATGANAATNAAATTTCAGAAAAAACAAAAANNNACAAATATGGATTNTTAGGAAAAGATTNTGATAAGGTTCAAAATTATAAAGAGGCATTTAAATGTTTCCAGAAAACTAATGAATTGGTAAAGGTGGGCGTAGAATATAAACAATTTAACCCAACTATATATCAAGAAGAGATTTTAGAGCTAATAAATTCATATTCTAAAGCAAAAAAAAATTCTTGGATGAATTATCATCAAAAGCTAAACTTTCAACCTGTATTCTTGGTTGGTTTTCCACGTTCAGGTACCACACTTTTAGATACTATTCTAAGCTCACATTCTAATATTATAACCTTAGAAGAAAAACCAATGGTTGCTATGGTTAAAATGCATTTAAATAAAATAGCTANAATTGAAAACTTANTGAACTTATCGGAAAGAGAAGTAATTAAATTGCGGGATGTTTATCATCAAGAATTAATAAAGCATACAAATATAAAAAAGATTAAAAATAAAATACTCATAGACAAACTTCCTTTAAGTATAATAGATATTGGTCTTATTTTAAGACTTTTTCCTAATGCAAAGTTCATCTTGTCTTTGAGGCATCCACTTGATTGTATTTTAAGTTGTTTTATGCAAACATTTAATTTAAATAATGCAATGGCAAATTTTCTTGATNTAAAAANTACAGCTCANTTATANAGTAANTCAATGAAATTATTTGATATTTACNNCAAAGTTTTTAAAATTAAATACCATATTGTTAAATATGAGAATTTGATTCATTCTCTTAAAAGTGAGGCTGTATCCCTATTAAAGTTTTTAGATTTGTCTTGGCAAGATAATATGACTAAATATAGGGAATTAGCTCTTAANAAAAAGATTAATACACCTAGCTACAACCAAGTTACAGAAAAAATATATACAAGAGCNTCAGGAAGATGGAAAAATTANGAAAAAGAACTCGAGTTTATNNTTCCTGAAATAAAATTTTGGATTGATAAATGGAAATACAAGTTTTAACAACTTAGTTATTCTGTTAAATTATAAATTTGAGGATTGTCTCATTAAATATGAAGAGCTTATAAATTATGAATACTGAATTTGGTAAAAAAGATGATGAAACATTAGTATATGAGGAACGTGTCTCATGTGATGGTGGTCAATATGGGCACCCAAAAATCTTTTTATCTGTTAATAAACATGAAATTACAGTATGTCCTTATTGCTCTCATAAATTTCTTTTGGCTGATAAAATAAATAATAAAAATGGGTAGTCAACGACTTATCCTTGTTGATGGTTCAGGATACATTTTCAGGGCCTTTTATGCTCTTCCTCCTATGTCTCGAGAGGATGGTACTCCAGTTAATGCTGTTTTTGGATTTACCTCAATGCTTCTTAAACTATCAGAAGATATGGAAGGAGAAAATATACTTGTTGTCTTTGACGCTGCGAGAACAACCTTTAGAAATGAAATTTATAAAGAATATAAAGCAAACAGATCTGAACCGCCTGAAGAATTAGTACCTCAATTTGATTTGATTAAAAAGGCAACTACAGCAATAGGATTAAAATCTCTTGAAGTTGAAAATTATGAGGCTGATGACATAATTGCAACTTATGTAAAAATAGCCAAAAAAGAAAATATAGAAACATTAGTAATTTCTTCTGATAAAGATTTGATGCAATTAATTCAAGATGGTGTGTCACTATATGATCCAATGAAAAATATTAAAATTGGACCAGAGGCAGTACTGGAAAAATTTGGAGTTTCGCCTGATAAAGTAATAGATGTTCAAGCATTAGCTGGAGATTCTTCGGATAACGTTCCTGGTGTCCCTGGTATAGGTGTTAAGACTGCATCTCAATTAATTAATGAGTACGGATCTCTTGAAAAACTTNTAGATAATGCGAGTTCAATTAAGCAAGAAAAAAGAAGAGAAAGCCTTCTTAATAATGCTGAACTTGCAATAGTATCAAAAAAATTAGTTTCTCTTTTTTCAGATGTACCAATTCCGTATAAAATAAGTGATTTAAAATGGACGCCAAGGAACGATGATAATTTATTGGCTTTTTTGAAAGAAAACAATTTTAAGAGACTTGAAAATAGATACTTTGATCTGGAACAAGAAGGTAATTCTCAGCCCGAAAGTAAAAATATAGAGCAAAATTATAATCTCATAACCAAATTATCTGATTTACAAAATTTAATTGATGAATGCATTAAATGTGGTGTTATAGCAGTTGACACGGAAACTGATTCTATTAATGCAGTGCAAGCTAATTTAGTTGGTGTTTCAATTTCTACCAAACCAGGAACTGCTTACTATATTCCTTTGAGGCATATAGAAAATTCAGTACCTTTATTGATCGATGAAAAGTTGGACCAAAAGGATAAAATTGAACAAATAAATTTTGATAGTGCAATCAACTTGTTAAAAAAAATATTACAAGACCCATCAATAATTAAAGTAGGTCATAATATTAAGTTTGATATGTTGGTATTTTCTCAGAAGAGAAATGGAAGTATCAATTTGTATCCAGTCCATGATACAATGTGTATGTCATATGTAAATGACGCTAACAGATACAGTCATAAACTTGATAGTTTGGCAAAGGACTTTTTTGATCACGAAACAATAAAATATGATGATGTTTGTGGGAGGGGAGCCAAACAAGTTACATTTGATAAAATTCATCCTAATGATGNGCTAAATTATGCTGCTGAGGATGCAGACTTCTGCTTAAGAATATTTTTGGGCTTAAAAGAAGAGCTTTTTATTTCAAAATTAAATTCAGTATATGAAAGGATAGAGAGACCTCTGATAAATGTAATTGCTAATATGGAGAAAGAGGGCATTTTAATTGATAAAAGCACATTAAACGCTTTATCAATTGAATTTCAGGATAAATTAACCCTACTTCAAAAGAAAATTTATGAATCATGTGGTGAGGAATTTAATATTGCCTCACCAAAGCAGTTAGGAGAAATTTTATTTGAGAAATTAAATTTACCTCAAGATAAAAAATCAAAAACTGGAAATTATAGCACTTCTATTTCAGTTTTGGAGGGACTTTCAACGAAAGGGTTTGAGATTGCAGATTTAATTATTGAATGGAGAACCCTTTCAAAATTAAAGTCAACTTATACTGACGCTCTTCAAGAGAGTATTAATAAACAAACAAAAAGAGTACATACATCTTACTCAATGGCTTCGGCTTCTACAGGAAGACTTGCTTCAACAAACCCAAATCTTCAGAATATCCCTATTAGAACTTCTGATGGAAGAAGAATTAGGGAAGCTTTTATTGCAAAAGACGGATATAAATTAATATCTGCTGATTATAGTCAAATTGAACTCAGGTTGATGGCGCATGCTGCAAATGAAACAGAAATGATAAAAGCGTTCAATGAAAATGTAGATATCCATNCTCAAACTGCTTCAAAGGTTTTTGGTATTCCTATTGAGGATCTTGATTCTGAAACTAGAAGAAGTGCTAAAGCTATTAATTTTGGGATAATTTACGGGATTTCTTCTTTTGGACTATCAAAACAACTTTCATGTTCTCAAAGTGAAGCTAAGAATTTCATAGAGTCATATTTTGATCAATTTCCAAAAATTAAAATTTATATGGATGCAATGATAGAAAATGCTAAAATGAAAGGTTATGTTGAGACCTTTTTTGGAAGAAGGATACCAATAAAAGGCATTAATTCTAAAAACTTTCAGGAAAGATCATTTGCGGAGAGGCAATCTATAAACGCGCCAATTCAAGGGAGTGCAGCAGATATTATTAAGAGAGCCATGATAAAAATACACAATGTTTTTCAAGAAAAAAACATTGAATCAAAAATGTTACTTCANGTGCATGATGAATTAGTTTTTGAATGTCCAAAAGATGAGATAAATACTGTTTCAAATTTGATTAAAAAAGAGATGGAACAGGCAAATTTACCTTTATTCCCATTAAATATACCAATAGTAGTTGATTTTGGTGAAGCAGATAATTGGTCTGAAGCCCATTAAATTCTTAATTGACCAACTTCTTGCCACTTATTTGCCTCAAATTTGTTTAAGTCTTTAAAAAATAGTATTGTTAAAACTCTAGGAGGGTTATATGGCTAATAAGATCGCCTTAGTAGACGATGACCAAAATATTTTAACATCAGTCTCTTTAGCATTAGAAGCAGAAGGTTTTAGTGTAGACAAATATTTAGATGGTGANCAAGGCTTAAATGGCATTAATAGACGGCCACCAGATTTATTAGTCTTAGATATCAAAATGCCAAGATTAGATGGCATGGAAGTTCTTGAAAGATTGAGAAAAACATCAAATTTACCTGTAATTTTCTTAACTAGTAAAGATGACGAAGTTGATGAGGCGCTTGGATTGCGAATTGGTGCTGATGATTANATTAAAAAGCCTTTTTCCCAAAGGTTACTAATTGAAAGAATTAAAGCCTTGCTAAGAAGGGTCAATAACAGCAATGAAACAGATCCAGATGCAATTCTTGCACGTGGGGATCTTACAATGGATACATCTAGGCACTCATCCAAATGGAAAGGTGATGATGTCAGGCTTACTGTAACTGAGTTTTTAATTTTGAAAGATCTTGCTCAAAGAACAGGCATTGTTAAAACTAGAGACCAATTAATGGATGCAGCTTACGGTGAAACAATATATGTTGATGATAGGACTATAGATTCTCATATAAAAAGATTAAGGAAAAAATTTCGCGTAATAGATAAAAAATTTGATCAAATTGAAACACTTTATGGTGTAGGATANAGGTATCGTGAATAATAAAAAGAATTTAAAAAAAAAAGATTTTTTTCAAGGCTTTCTACAACTCTTTATTTAATAATATTACTTCCTGTATTTATTACTTTTATTGGAATTCTCTTTCTCGATCAATATACCAAAACCTTAGTATCACATGAATTATCTGGTTTAAAAAGACAAGCTGAGACGTTAGCAGTCATGATTAATAGACTAGAGGGAGACTCTGAAAAAGTAATTAGACGATCACTTTCAAAAGAAACTAAGGAATTACTCTTGCCTCTTGCAGGAAGAAATAACCAGGTAAGAATACGGTTATTTCAGCCAAATGGATTATTATATGCAGACACAAAGTCACTTTCGCAATTATCACCTAAAGTTGAAGTATTAAGACTTCCTAAGCTAACTGATAATAAACAATTTGAAAAAATTAATGATTTTATCAAAAGTTTTTTCTCAATTTTTCAACTTAAAAAAAATTATCCACTTTATGAAGATTATTTGAATACAANTGCCAAAAATTATAATGAAGTATTAGAAGCTTTAAAAGGCTTTAATGCTCATGAAATCAGACAGGATAAAAATGGCAAACTTATACTAAGTGTTGCAGCTCCTATTGGAAATGAGAGAAGAGTAAGGGGGGCTATAATGCTTTCTATGGATGGTAAAATCATTCAGGATAATATTGCTGATTTACAATATTCTTTTTTGAATATTTTTGGATTTGTGATTTTTTTAACTATTTTCTTAAGTTTTATTTTTTCAAACAGAATTACTTTGCCAATTAGCAGGTTGGCTGCGGCAGCTGATAATGTAAGAAATAAAAAAGGAATGGAGGTTAAAAGCTTAATTAAAAGAAAGGATGAGATTGGAGAACTGGCATTGTCTTTAGATGAAATGACAAAAGATCTATTTGATAGAATGGATGCGATTGCTTCTTTTGCTGCAGATGTTTCTCATGAAATTAAAAACCCTTTGACATCTTTGAGAAGTGCTGTGGAAACTTTATCAATAATTAAAGATGAAAGAAAAAAAACAAAACTAATGAAGATTATTCTAGAGGACATTAATAGGCTAGATAGACTTATNACTGATATATCTGATGCTAGTAGACTGGACGCTGACTTATCTAGAGATGAGATGAAATTAATAAACCTTTCAAAATTAATAAATGGTTTCATTAATATTAAAAAAGAAACAACTAAAGAAATTACTTTTATTAACAATGTTGAAGATAGTTTAGTAATTTTTGGAAACCAGTCACGGCTTTTGCAAGTGTTAGACAATTTAATAGGTAATTCGATCTCATTTTCGCCTAAAAAGGGGAAAATTACAATTGAAGGTTATTCAAGCAATGGAAAAGTAAAAATTTCAATTNCAGATCAGGGAAAAGGGATTTCTGAGAAAAAGAAAGAAACTATTTTTGAAAGATTTTATTCTGATAGGCCATCAGATGAAAAATTTGGCAAGCATTCAGGTCTTGGCTTATCAATCGTGAAGCAAATATTAGAAAAGCATAATGCAAAAATTGTAGCAGATAATATATATAATGAAAATCAAGGTATCGCAGGCGCTAAATTCACAATTGAGTTTTGATACGTGATTAATTTGATTGTTGCACTTGCCGAAATACATTTTAGCTGATATTTACCATTTAAGTTTCATTTTTTAAGGAAAATAATTATGTCATCTAAAGTAGATTATGTAGTAGCTGATATTTCATTAGCTGATTGGGGTAGAAAAGAATTAGACATAGCAGAGACTGAAATGCCTGGGCTAATGTCATTAAGAGAAGAATATTCTAAATCACAAGATCTAAAAGGAGCGAGAATAGCAGGATGTCTTCATATGACTATTCAAACTGCAGTATTAATNGAAACTCTGAAAGNATTAGGTGCTGATATTAGATGGGCTAGTTGTAATATATTTTCAACNCAGGATCATGCTGCAGCAGTAATTGCTAAGGCTGGTATTCCTGTGTTTGCTAAAAAAGGTGAAACTGTACAAGAATATTGGGAATATGTAGATAAGATCTTTGACTGGAGTGATGGTGGATATCCAAATATGATCTTGGATGATGGTGGTGATGCAACTTCATACATTATTTTTGGCGCTAAAATGGAAGCTGGAGATGAGGTTCTTAAAAATCCAGAGAATGAAGAAGAAGAAGCAATGAAAGCCCAAATTTTAAAGAGAATGGCTTCCAATCCAGGTTGGTTTACTGAGGTTAAAAATAGCCTTAAAGGAGTTTCTGAAGAAACTACAACAGGGGTTTTAAGATTACATCAAATGTCAGAGAAAGGTGACCTTCCATTTCCAGCGATAAACGTTAATGATAGTGTAACAAAATCTAAATTTGATAATGTTTATGGATGTAGAGAAAGCCTTGTAGATAGTATAAAAAGAGCTACCGACGTTATGTTAGCTGGTAAAGTTGCTGTGGTTTGTGGTTTTGGAGATGTTGGTAAAGGTTCTGCAGCTTCCCTTAGACAAGGCGGTGCAAGAGTAATGGTTACTGAAATAGATCCAATTTGTGCACTACAAGCTTCCATGGAAGGTTATGAAGTGGTTACAATGGAACAGGCTGCATCAAAAGCAGACATTTTTGTAACAGCAACAGGTAATAAAGACGTAATTACTGTTGATCATATGAGAGATATGAAAGATAGAGCAGTTGTTTGCAATATTGGTCACTTTGATTCTGAAATTCAAATAAGTGGTTTAAATAATATGGTTTGGGACGAAATCAAACCACAGGTTGATGAAGTAAAGTTTCCAGATGGNAAAAAAATTATTATGCTTGCTAAAGGAAGATTAGTTAACCTTGGATGTGGCACAGGCCATCCAAGCTTTGTTATGTCAGCTTCTTTTACAAATCAGGTTCTGGCTCAAATGGAAATTTTTAATAATACCGCAGCTTATGAAAACAAAGTTTATACTTTGCCAAGAAAATTAGATGAGAAAGTTGCTGAACTTCATTTGGCTAAAGTTGGAGCAACGCTTACAAAACTTAGTGATGAGCAAGCTAGCTATATTGGAATTTCTTCAGATAGTGCCTTTAAATCTGATGAATATAGATATTAAAAGAGATAAAAGATAAAAGATTACTACAATCTTGTTGGATTAAAGCTCTTAGCAAAAAAAATATCAATAAGCTGTTCAGAAGGGGATGTAATAACCCTTTCTGGACCTCTTGGTGTTGGAAAAACTACATTTGCTAAATATCTCATACAGTATTTAGTTGATGAGAATATTGAAGTTACTTCTCCAACATATAATATTATCCAATCCTATAGAAGATTTGATGAAATCGAGATTCTACATATGGATTTCTATCGATTAAATGACAAAACAAATATTTATGATTTGGATATCATCGAGTCATTTGAAAATGCTATATCTATTATTGAATGGCCTGAAAAATTAATTGAATTTATACCAGAAAAAAGGTTGAATATTAAATTAAGTTTTGTTGATGATGATGACGATCTTCGTAAGATAATATTAGCTAACTAGTATGATTAATAATAATTCAAATGAAACATCTAGATACGTTATCTATGATTTTGAAACTACCGGTAGAAATTCAAACTGGGATCAAATTATTCAAGTTGGGGCAATTTTAGTAGATGACAAACTTACTGAATTAGATCGACTTGAGATGAGNTCATCACTNAAACCNGGATTAATTCCTGAACCAGGTGCGCTTTTGGTCAATAATACTTCTCCAGAAATGTTGGCTAAATCAAATCTATCTCATTATTCCATGATTAAAGAGCTATCAAAAAAATTAAGTGAATGGTCACCTGCCATTTTTATGGGTTATAATTCTATTGATTTTGATGAGGAGTTTTTAAGAAAAACATTATTTAAAACACTATATAATCCCTATTTCACACAATTAAATGGAAACAAANGATGTGATATCCTTAATATGGTTCGAAGCGCTTCTATATTCCTTCCTGAGGTAATAAAATTTGAAAAAAATAACAAAGGTAATCCTATTCTAAAACTTGATCAGATTGCTCCTTTAAATAATATAAATCATGAAGCTCATGATGCCCTGGGAGATGTGCTTGCTACTAATGAAATAGCAAAAATTTTAAGTGTGAAGGCAGAAAATATCTGGAATTCTGCCTTAATCTTTTCAACAAGGTCTGAGGTTAACGCAAAAATCAAAAATGAACTTTTATTTTGTTGCAGCGAATTTATTTATGGTAAAACTAAACCCTTTTTAGTCTCTTTTGTTTGTGAACATCCTGTTTTTAAGTGGCCCCAGTGTTTTGACCTATCAAAAGACCCAAAAGAATTTTTTAATATGTCAAAAAATGAATTAAGTATTGAAATTAAAAAATCACCAAAAGTTATCAGGACAATTAAAGATAACAAAAATCCTATAATAATGGACTACAATAATTATTTAAAAAATAGTGAATTCTTTGAATTTAGTGAAAATGAATATATTAACAGAGCAAAAAATTTGCAGGAAAATAGTTCATTTAGGTCAATNGTTTCGCATTTACTTCAAGAGGAATTTGATAAAAATNATANTTTTGATTCTCAAGAGGAAATTTTAGCTGAGGAAAGTTTGTACAAAGGCGGTTTCTTTTCAAATGCTGATAAACAATTAATGGATAAATTTCACAAATCAGAATGGTCAGAAAAACTTAAAATATGTGATGATTTTGATGACGAAAGATTATTTTACTTTGGTATGAGACTTATATACGAAGAACAGCCTTCTATTCTTCCAAAAGAAATTTTTAATAATATTCATTCATCAATAGCTAATCAAGTACTGAGTATGAATAATGAAAAGTGGTACACTATTCCAAAGGCTTATAAAGATTCAGATGATTTAAAAGTTAAATATGATAATGAGAGTAACAAAGAAATGTTAGAAAAACTTAGAAAATTTGATTTGCTTATTGATGAGATACAAAGAAACTTTCAATAATAATTTAATTAATCTATATTGACCAAATTAAAACTCATAATTACATTAGACAAAAAGAGGTTACTTGTATGGCATCAATAAAAATAAGCGATAATAGTTTTGAAAAAGATGTGCTTAAATCTGAAAACCTTACTTTAGTTGATTTTTGGGCTGAATGGTGTGGCCCATGTAAGATGATAGGACCTGCATTAGAAGAAATTTCTGAAGAAAT
>FUFK010044491.1_pt1 | contig 52602 bp, 45 predicted proteins | sample 1021851 | NCBI WGS metagenome assembly FUFK01 (sample SAMEA51879418, study PRJEB19060) | metagenome | reverse complement strand
ATTCAAGGACCAAAAGCCATTGCCTTGATGAAAGACCTAGTGGGTGATCAAGTTGATCTTGATAATATTCCTTTCTATGGTTTAGCAGAAGTTACAGTTGGTGGAAGAAGTTGNGTGATTTCTCAAACTGGTTTCTCTGGCGAGTCCGGTTATGAAATTTATTTACGAAATGCGACGCTCTATGCCGACGATATGTGGGATGCTGTTTTGGAAGCAGGCAAGAAACATAATCTAATGGTTATAGCACCTGCTCACCACAGAAGAATACAAGCAGGTATTTTATCCTGGGGTCAGGACTTAGATCATGAGCACAATCCTTTTCAATGTAATCTTGGTTATCAAGTTTCTTTATCTGGAAAAGGTGAGTGGGAGAAAAAAGGTGATTATATCGGTAAGCAAGCGCTTGAAAAGATGAAGGCTGACTTGAAAGATGGTCATAAGCCATACAAGTTACAATTGGTGGGATTTGAGATTGGTGGCAAACCAATTGATGAGTATGCGCCTGATTTTTGGCTTGTGTCTCCTGGTGANGGTGGAGACCCATGTGGCTTTATTACTTCACCTTGGTATCATCCTGAAAAAGGAAAAAATATAGCTATGGGTTATATACCTTTTGATGGAACTCTTAATNCAAATGGNTTTCCAAAATGGGAACTAGGTAAAAAATTTAAAGTTCATTTACCTGATATNTATGCTGATGAGCCAGGAGTACCAGTAGACGCNGTAACAGTTGATGTNCCGTTTACTGAGTCTTTCAACGCGAATACAAGAGAAGTTGTAAAGGGCTAGTTTATATTAATTGCTCAGCACTTAATTGTGCTGAGCACTTGCATTAATACGATAATACAGTACGGTATACTTATGCGTAATTTTGTTTACATAATTGCTTTTAGCATAGGACTTACATCATTCGCTTTTAGTATGGAGCATTCAAAATCTAAGGTAGATCTTACTACTCGAAGTGACATCTTATTCTTTCAAGATGAGATGGATATGAATCTTACAAAAAGATTTCACATAGAAAGTTTCCAAGATTTGTCTGATTACAATATTACTCAAAGACACCATATTGAGTTATTTCAAGACTTATCCGATTACAATATTACAAAAAGACATCACATAAATGCTTTTCAAAGTTATGTAGCTGAAAATTCTAAAAAGTGTGACTTTGAAATATTTGGTATTTGTTTAATTTATAGCTAAAAAGTTAAGATTTGTGCTGAACGTAAAGTTGGTGATAACAAACTTTGCCATTTTTTTCGATAAAGTCTTGATGGTATTCTTCAGCCGGCCAAAATTTAACATTTTCTCTTAATTCTGTAGCTACTTTATTCTGGTGTTCGCCAGAGTTATTAATCTCGTCAATTTTGCTTTCCGATATACTTTTTTCTTCATTAGAATTATAAAAAATAACTGACTTGTATTGCTCGCCAATATCTGGACCTTGACGATTCATCTGGGTTGGATCATGAATAAAGAAAAACTTGTCTAACAATTCCTCAAACTTTACTTCACTATTATCATACTCAATCTCGACAACTTCGATGTGTCCTGACTTACCTGTACAGACCTCTTCATAAGTAGGGTTTTCTGTATGCCCGCCAGCATAACCTGAAATTACTTTTTTAACGCCAGACATTTCTTCAAAAAGAACTTCNACTCCCCAAAAACATCCTGCNCCNAGTATTAACTTTGAAATCATACCTTAACATAAGGTTTTTTTTATATATGTTAAAGATCAAATTAAATTATATTCCATCTAATATTAATACTGATAATGAATAATCAAGATATAAGCATTGGCAAACTCTCAAGGTTAAAGATCTGGATAACCGATAATCATCTTTCTGATGATCAATGGTCAAATACAAAAAAATTTATCATCATAAAAATAACTACTGAAGATGGAATTGAAGGTTGGGGAGAAGCNTTCTCTATTAATNTTAGAGAAAAAGGTATTGCGATTATTATAAAAGAGTTATTTAGAGAAATTTCNAATATTCCAAATCTATCNATAAAGTCATTTTATAATAAAATTTCATTGNTAAGTGATGGTCACAGNGGTTTAGATTTCAGCTCTGCTACAAGCGCCATTGAAATTGCATTATGGGACATATCAGGGAAGTTAAAAAATCTTCCTTTAAATTCTTTACTAACAAAAAGNCCCAAACCAAATGTTCCCATTTATGCTACGTGTTGGAGCGATTTAAAAAAAGACACAAATGANTATTTGAGACAAATAGAAAAATTTTATGGAAAGAAATATGGGGGGATCAAGATATATCCAATGCTAGATAACGTATCAATTTCAATACAGTTTGTTAAAAAAGTTAGAGAAATAGTGGGAGATGAATTACCGCTAATGCTTGATTTAGCTGTGCCTAAAGATTTAGATCAGACAAAATCTTTTTTAAAAGAAGTATCGTCATTTAATCCTTACTGGATAGAAGAGCCTGTTGATGGTGAGAATATTAGCTTACTTACTGAGATCAAAAATTCATTTAATATGAAAGTTGTAACTGGTGAAAAGCAATCAGGCTTGGTCCATTTCAGAGAATTAATACACAAAAATGCAGCAGATATATTTAATCCTGATATTTCAGGTATGGGCGGACTTGTTGATATTATCAAGATATCAAATGAAGCGTCAAATAATGGCATCTCTATTTCTCCGCATTGCTGGAATTCAATGTCNGTTTCAGCATCTGCGATGCTTCATGTNTGCNCAAGTATTNCTAATTCAGAAAAGGCTGAAATATTTCCAGATTATNTAAACTTTTCAAAGAAATTTTGTGAGTTACCTTTTGATATTATTGATAATAAAGCACATATAAATAAATCAGCTGGACTTGGCATAGTTATTCACGAAGACATTTTATCTGAGTTGAGCATTTATTCATTGGATGAAAANAGTAATGACTGAATCAAACTATCTATTTGATGAAATATTCAAATCTAACGAAACGAGTCCAAATATTTTTTTGATCAATGAAACTAAAGAGATAAGTTACTTAGAATTCAATGAAATTGTAAATCAAATTTCTAATTACTTAATAGATATAAATTTATTACCAGGTGACCGCGTGGCCATACAGGCAGAAAAGAATGTAATTCAACTTGCTACATACGTAGCAACCGTTAAAGCTGGAGGTGTTTATCTGCCACTCAATACTGGCTATACCCTAAGTGAATTAGAATATTTCTTCAATGACGCCAAACCTAAGGTGATAATTGTCGATGACAAAATTCAAAATGAAGTAAAAAACTTAGTGAGCTATTCTTCGGTTTCAATTTTATCATTAAATTTAGATGAAACTGGTTCATTGATTGAGCAGATAAAAAAATATCCAAAAAAATTTCAATCTATTAAAAGAAACGAAAATGACTTAGCTGCCATTTTATATACATCCGGTACTACTGGAAAATCAAAAGGAGCGATGCTATCGCATAGAAATTTGGTTTCAAATTCTGAAGTTTTAAGAAAATTTTGGAAATTTACAGAAAATGATGTTCTTTTACATATGCTACCTATTTACCATACGCACGGTCTTTTTGTTGCATGTAATCTTCTTGCAATTGTCGGAGGATCAATGATTTTCTTGGAAAAATTTGATGCTGAAAAAGCCTTGCTTTGGATGAAAAGAGCCACATCCATGATGGGCGTGCCGACTTTTTATACAAGATTGTTGGCAAATGAAAAATTAAATAATGAGTCAGCAAAACACATGAGACTATTTATTTCTGGTTCAGCACCTTTACTTTCAGAAACCCACATTGAATTTGAAAAAAGAACTGGTAAAAAAATTCTTGAGAGATATGGCATGACAGAAACAAATATGAATATTTCAAATCCATATGACGGATCACGGAAAGCAGGCACAGTGGGCATACCTCTTCCAGGTATTGAAATAAGAATAGTCAATGAAGAAGGTAAGGAAGTAAAGGTGGGTCAAATAGGAACTATTGAACTTAAGGGCGAAAATATTTTCAAGGGGTACTGGGGAATGGAAGAAAAGACCAAAGAATCNTTTAAAGATGATGGTTTCTTCATAACAGGTGATCTCGCAAAGAAAGATGAAAATGGCTACTTTACTATTGTTGGTAGAGATAAAGATATGATTATAAGCGGTGGACTAAATGTTTATCCTAAGGAAATAGAAGATGTGATAAATGAGTTACCAAATATTACAGAGTCAGCAGTTTTTGGTGTTCAACATGATGATTTTGGCGAAGCAGTTGTTGCGGCAGTAGTNNCAACAGATGATAAAAATGATGGTAGTCAAATATTGGATTATACAAAAGATAAAATTGCTAAATATAAACAGCCAAAAAAAATAATATTTATGTCAAATTTACCTAGAAATTCTATGGGCAAAGTTCAAAAAAATAAATTGAGAGAAAATAATAAAAGTTTATTTAAGAGTTAACTTCTATCCAGTTATTGATTTCCTCAACAAAGAAATCATCTTGTGGGGAGTTTAGAATTCCAATAATATCATGATAATTAAAGCCTCCTAAATTAGTATCGTTATTAATTATTTTCTTAGGTCCTTTCCATTGTTCAAATATTTTTTTAACTCCTTCAGCGTTTACTACTTTATCTTTTTCTTCATAAAATACTAATAGTGGAATCTTAGTCTCTTGAAATTCAAGTTTCCTTCCAGAAAATGCCGCCACCCAAAGCTGTCTTGGAAGTTCCCTGTGAAATTCATTGACCCAAAAAGGATCCCATTCTTCATTTGGCAAGTCAAACATTCTAGGAAAATTAAACTTGTATTGGCTTTTAAAAAATAACCCAGTCGCCGCTAAGAAATAAGGAGGAGATAGCTTGGGAGTCCATGGCGCCACAAGTACCAAATGATCAATTTTTTCACTTAAATTCTGATCTTTTGCAGCCATTAATGCAAATGAACCTCCAGCTGAAAAACCCATTAATATAACTTTGTTTCCGATTTTATTGCCTACTGCAACGGCTTCGGCTGCATCTTCGAGAAAATTTTTGGCCTCCAAAGATTTTGTAGATTCAAAACCAGAGCCATGGCCAGCTAGTCTTGATATAAATAAATTAGCCTTTAATTTTTTGGCAATCTTTACCAAAACTTCTTCTTGTTGACGCCCCGTCGCAAAACTTCCATGAAGATAAACAATTGAATATTCAGTTTTAATTTTCTCATCATCATGCCATATGATTTTTTTCTTTGCTCGGGGATCAGTATTCTCAAAAAGCAGTTCTTTTTCAGCAATATAGCTTTCAACGTCTTTATCAATGACAATATCAGGAAAAGTTATTTTTATTGTATTAAATAAATAGGGCAGAGTAATTCCTACAATAAAGATGACTGGTACTATTAAAACAATAGCAACTATAAGCAATGCTCGATATAATTTAAACCTGGTAGCCCTAGACATTTACACTTGTATATGAGCAAATTTTGTTACCATCTGGGTCTCTGATGTATGCATAATAAACATTACTGTCGCTTGGTCTAAAACCTGGATCNCCTTCATTTTGTGCTCCAAGTCCTAAAGCAGTTTTGTGAAACTTATCAACTTGTTCTTTTGACTCGGTCAAAAAGGATATCTGTGTACCATTTCCAAATGTAACAGGCTTTCCATTTGCCGGTTTGGTTATATAGAACTCAACATCTTGTTTCCCCTCTCGAGCATAACCTACACACACCTCATCCTCATAAATTGAAACTATTCCCATTACTGCGAGGACAACATCGTAGAATGCTTTAGATTCTTTTAAATTACTTGACCCAACCATTACGTATCCTCTCATTATCTATCCTTTCTATGAATATTGCTTTGATGTTACTTCCTCAAGCATCAGAATCATTTTGGCTTTATAGTCTTCATCAGTTGCTGAGTCGGTTTCTAAAACAGAAAAAAAACTTGCAACAACATTTGTTTCTAAGTTAATCATTAAAAATTGCCCACCNTATCCAGAATGCCCAATCCAATTATTAGATTTCATAGTTTGATTTGCATAATAAACATATTTTTCATCTTTTAAGTGCATATATTTTGGACCTTTTTCAGAAACTGTATCATCAATAAATTTACGAGAGCCAGCTAATCTATTTCTGATCCCAAGACCTTTTCTTGAGAAATGCAGTCCCATGCGTAGCAAATCTCTTGCAACAAGACAACCACCACCGGACAGCCATGGCATCCCACCTCTATCTGTTGCCATATACAAACCATCTTCAAGACCCATTGCTTCTACTGACGAGAGAAGCCACTCTCGCAGCTCTCTTCCACTTAATTTTTCAATTAGTAGAGCAATCACATCGCTGTTTGCTGACTTATAAAATGCTTTATCAGAATTGTTTATTACAGAATTAGTTCCATCTGTTTGAATACTGTTCAAGAAATCTTCTTGAAACTTTTCATCTTTATCTTTATCTGGTATTCGCCAGCCACCAACAGTTTCATGCATAAATGATGTTGAATACGGATCAGTATAATCTTCGGTAAAAGCATTAATAATGTTCATATTTAATACGTTTTGAACCGTCGCTTTTGAATATCCTTCTCCAATATTGGGCAAATAATAGCCAATAGGTTTTTCCAATTGCAATTCACCTTTCTCAACTAATTCACCGACAAATAGATTTAAAAACATCTTTGAAATTGACATTATTGTATGCGGTGTTTCAGAAGAGAAATCTTTTGCATATTTCTCAAAAAATATTTCTTGCCCTCTTCCAACTATTAAAGAACAAAAAGATTTATGGCTCGTCATTTCCCTTACTGAGTTTATTTTATCTATTTCATCTTTACTGTTCTCATTAAGCAAAAGAACGTAATCTGATCTTAACAAAAGACCATATCTGTTTATTTTATGAAGATTCCTATAGCCAGTTCTTCTATATTCAGGAAGGTTCCATTTAGCTTTATTGTCGCGTAATGTTACAAGAGTTGGGTTTGGGGTATCGACTAACTTATTAACCATTAATTATATTAGGTTTTATTTTTGAATGATTAAAGATTTCTTCATAATATTTTCCAATTTGTATCACTTTTTCATCTGATTTATTTTTTCCAATTAATTGCATACCCATTGGCAGTCCCTCAGCATTAAAGCCAACTGGTAATGAGATGGTAGGCAATTGAAACATGCTTGCAAATACCGTAACTTCCATCCAGCGATGGTATGTGTCCATCTGGGTTTTTGAAATACTTTTTGGAAAATCTATTTCTTTGTTAAATGGAAATAATTGTGCTGATGGTAAAGCAATAAAATCATAGTTTTCAAATATACTATCGACATACTTTTTATAATTATTATACCAATCAATGGAATTAGAAACTTGATCGTCTGAAACTTTACTTCCTTCTTCGTATTCCCATTTAGCTGGAAAGCTTAGTTCATTAAAATCCTTAATTTGCATTGCAGAAATATCATTAAATGTGATTTTTGACCTGAGAGTGCACCATGTATCCCATAGTTTATCTGGATCAATATTAACTTTGCATTGTTCTACAAATATCTTTTTGTCTGTTTCCACGAGTTTGTTTAAAGAAGCTTCGCATAATTCTATAATTCCTTCTTCAAAAGAATAGTGTTCAACAAAGTTACTAATCCAACCAATCTTTATTTCACTAGATAAATTTTTAGTTATTGACTGAAATGAACCCTCAAAGTTAAACGAGTAGGGATCTTCTATATCTTTTCCAACGACGGCATCTAAAAAAATACTTAAGTCATCAGGTGTTCTGGCAATTCCACCTGGAGTCGTCAATACAGGAAATTTACTGGTTTCTCTTTTATCAGATATCAGTCCAGGAGATGGTCTAAAACCATATAGATTTGTGAAAGCTGCAGGGTTTCTGCAAGAGCCCATCATGTCCGTACCATCAGAAAATGGTATGAGGCAGCTGGCTACAGCTGCTGACGCTCCTCCGCTTGAGCCGCCAGGTGATAGATTATAGTTATAAGGATTTGAAACTGGATCAAATAATTTATTCTTTGTATGAGATCCAATTGCTAGTTCTGCCATATTTGATTTTCCAATAATTGTGGCTCCTTGATGCTTTATTTTTTTTACAATTAACGAGTCATTTTGTGGAAAATTATTTCGATATTCAAGTATTCCATAAGTAGTTGGCAGTCCAGTTACGTCGAATAATTCTTTTGAAACAAATGGAAGTCCAAATAAAATTTGTTTTCTTGTAACATCAACTTTTTGTTCATCCTGTGCCTTTGCTTTATCAATAATCCAATCTTTGTCTCTAAGTGACACAATGGCGTTAAGCTTAGGATTAAGCTTTTCAATATTGGATAAGTATTCTTGAAAAAGTTCTTCAACTTTTATTTCTTTTTTAGAAATTAAATCAATTTGATCCCGAACAGATAAATGAGTAATCATCTACGAGGTTTTTTATCGAGCTCCAAAAATACTGACCTTGACGAGCTCTCTAACATCATCCAATGTGGCTGAACGAGGGTTAGTGCCAAAGGCTGTATCAATCATTGACTTTTCAGATATTCTCTCAATACAATCTTCTGGAACACCAATTTCATTTAAACCCTTGGGTATCTTAATTCGATCTAGTATTTTTTCCATGCTTTCGATGAAATGATTTGCAGTATGATCTTTATATTGCATTGCCTGAGCCATTCTCATCACTTTCTCTTCCATATCTGGTAGGTTGTATCTTAGAACTGCTGGCAAAATAATAGCATTAGTTAGTCCGTGATGCGTATTAAATTCTGCCCCAACCATATGCGCAATAGCGTGAACAAGACCCAGCCCTTTTATAAAAGAAACTCCCCCCAAACACGAAGCAACAAGCATAGCCCCTCTTGCTTCAAGATTATTTGGTTCTTCTACAGCTGTAATGAGTGATTTAGAAATTAAGTTTAGACTTTCGAGTGCGGCACCGTCACATAAGGGGTGAAAACCTGGAACACAATAACCCTCAATTGAGTGGATCATTGCATCTGCACCTGTCCATGCTGTAAGATTTGAGGGTAATCCCAATGTTAGTTCAGGATCGAGCAATGCCAATGAAGGCTTCAATTCAGGATGCATTATACAAAGTTTAATTCCTTGTTTGGTATCTGTTACCATTGCTGTACTTTCTGTTTCAGCGCCTGTTCCAGCTGTTGTAGGAATTGTAATAAGTTTAGGAAATTTATTATCTGGTCCAATGACTTGAGGTGTCTTTTCCCACTCAAAGTCAAATAACTCAATTTCATTATTAGCGGTTAGACAAATTGACTTGCCACCATCCATGGCACTTCCGCCGCCAATAGCAATTATTGCATCGTGATTGTTATCATTGAAAAGTTTTTTTCCTGATGCAATTTCATCATCTCTTGGGTTGGGTGAAATTTTTGAGTAAATACCTGAATTAATTTTCGATTTTTTTAAAATTTCGACCAAGTTATCAATGAAGGGAAGATCAACACTGCCACTATCAGTGACAATAAGTGGATTGGTTATCTCATTCTCAGAACAATAATTTCCAATTTCGGAAAATCTACCTGGACCATATGCTATCGGTACAGGGAAACCCCAATCTTGAGGGGCAAGAATTTCTTCTTTATTCAAATTGAAAAGCGTCATGGTTTATTTATTCAAATTAATTAAGATGTCATTGATTTTAAGACTATTGACCGATCAATTTCACCAATTAGTTCTCCTGAAACTGCATCGATTACAGGATATTTTTTGTCAGTGTCAGCTATCTGATTAATTAAAGTATCGATTTTAACGTCACTTTTAATACACTCATTGCCCTGGGCGAACAGGGTTTTTGTATCTTCGCAGCATTCTTTTCTTGCGCATTTACCCGCACTTAAAACTTTGTATTTGGGAACATCTTCAGTGAAGTCTTTTACATATTGATCCACAGGATTTGCAACAATTTCCTCTGGTGTACCAACTTGTGATATTTCTCCATCTTTCATTATCGCAATATGATCACCCATTTTAATAGCTTCAGAAAAATCATGCGTAATAAATACCATTGTTTTTTGAACCATTTTTTGAATGCTAATTAACTCGTCTTGCATTTCCCTTCTTATCAATGGATCCAGTGCTGAGAAAGGTTCGTCAAAAATTAGAATCTCTGGATCAACTGCTAGAGCTCTAGCTAGTCCAACTCTTTGTTGCATTCCACCTGACAATTCGCGAGGGTAATGTTGATCCCAACCTTCTAGTCCTACAAGTTTAAGTGTTTCCATTGACTTATCTAATCGATCTTTTTTCTTTACTCCCCTTATTTCAAGTCCATAGCCAATATTTTCTATCACTCTTCGATGAGGGAAAAGACCAAAGTGCTGAAATACCATACTCATTCTATTTCGCCTCAGATCTGTTAAATCTTTATTGCTCATCAATGTTACATCTTGATTGTCAATTTTTACCTCACCTGCTGTTGGCTCAATCAGTCTTGATAAACATCTTACTAATGTAGATTTACCACTACCTGATAAACCCATTACAACAAACGTTTCACCTTTTTGAACTGAGAAACTTACATCTTTAACTGCAACCACATGTCCAGTTTTTTCTTGCACTTCACTTCTTGAAAGATTTTTGTCTAAATTTGTAAGAACATTTTTTTCATTCGGCCCAAATACTTTCCATATATTTGTGCATACTATTTTGTCATTTTTTTCCATTATTTTTGAGTGCTTTATCTGCTGAATGTTATACTATGTTGAGGATTTTTGAATAATTTATTTAACCTTAAGGAATACTATTTTATATGGCATTAACCCAAGATACATCTCTTTTATCTTCTAAAAGTAGTACTCAGAGTCTTATCATTCCTGGGCTAATTTTTGCTGCAATTCTAGCTTCAATCTGGCTTGCATTTCAAGGAGAAGATGTTTCTGAATTTCCTGTCTTTATAACTGACGCTTTTACTTTTACAGCTTGGGTCAATGCTGGTGAAGATTTTTTAAAAGATAATATTAAAGTTTATACAAGGATGGTTGCTGGTTATGTAAAAGACCTTTATTGGATGCTCGAGGATTTTTTACTGGATTCATCTTGGGTATTTATAGCGGCGCTATTGCTTATTCCATCACTTGCATTCGGTGGAATTAAATTAGGTTTTCTGGTTCTTTTTGGCACCATGTATTGGGGAATGGTTGGGCTTTGGGACTCTGCTATGGAAACTCTTGCTCTTATGGGTCTATCAGTATTCTTATCTGTAGCTGTTGGAGTAATACTTGGTATTTTCTGTGCATTAAGTGATCGTTTTGAGAGAAATATGAAACCAGCTCTCGATATAATGCAAGTGATGCCTGCATTTGTTTATCTTATCCCTGCAATGTTTTTCTTTGGAATCGGAGGCGCNCCTGCAATTCTTGCAACAATGATTTATTCAATGCCTCCTATTATTCGTCTGACAAACTTAGGTATACGTCAGGTCCCCAATGAAACAGTAGAAACAGCAACAGCTTTTGGTTCTAGTAAGAGCCAAATTTTATTTAAAGTACAAATTCCATTAGCTCTNCCAAGCATCATGATGGGCGTTAACCAAACAATAATGATGGCATTGGCATTGGTTGTTTTAGCAACGTTTATTGGGGCTCAAGGTCTAGGTTCAGACATTTGGGTATCGATAAAAAAACTAGAAGTCGGAGCTGCTTTGGAAGGAGGTATTTGCGTTCTTTTAATGGCAATCATGTTCGATAGATTTGGTAAAGCCGCTAGTCGGGAGACAGTTACTTTGCCATCCGATAGTCAAAAATTTTATCTTTTACCGCAAACATGGGATATTTATCCCATTGCTAGACAGGTTGAAAAACCTCTACAATTAATTCATTTTGCATTTGCATTTGTATTCTCAAGCGTNATTCGAATATTTTCTTTCATTTTAAATTCAGTAATTTCTTTATTTAATAAGGATTACGGCTCAGCGATTGCACAATTTATAAATGCTCATTATTTCTTTTTCTCTGGATTATTAATATTGATTGGCATCGTTTATTATGATGCAAACGTTGCTGCAATAGGAACATTTCCTGAAGCATGGAATCTGTCAATAAGAGAAGAAATTTCTGCTGGTGTAAAATCATTGGTTGTAAATGATACGTTTATTTCAATAACCAAAACAATCAGATCAACTGTTGTTATTTACCTTCTAAGACCATTTGATTTTTATCTCACATATTTACCATATTGGTTTACAATTGGCGCATTGGTTCTAATCAGCTGGAAATCTGTTGGAATTAGATTTGCGATTATTACTGCCATCCTTCTAGCATTCATCGGCGCTTGCAATATTTGGACTGAAGCAATGATTACTCTTTCATCAGTTCTTATCTCAGTTCTTTTATGTTTTGTAATTGGTGTGCCAATAGGTATCTTAGCATCTTACAGTAAGAGATTTCAAAATATCAACGAGGTAATATTAGATGCAATGCAAACATTGCCATATTTTTGTTACCTTGTTCCAGTTTTAATGTTTTTTGGTGGTGGGGCATTTTCTGCATTACTTGCAACAATTATATACTCCATACCTCCAATAATACGTTTAACTGTATTGGGCCTGTCNCAAGTTTCTTCCACATATTCAGAAGTATCAAAGTCATTTGGAGGCACTACAATTCAGACTCTCAATAAGATAAAATTTCCTCTAGCAGTTCCTAGTTTGGTTATGGGTTTCAATCAAACAGTCATGATGGCTTTTGCGATGCAGATTGTCACACCTCTCATTGGTGGTAAAGGGCTAGGTCTTGAGGTATTTAATGGCTTAGCTCGATCAGATACTGGTAGAGCTCTTGCTGCTGGCATAGGAATTTGTTTATTAGCCATGATAATTGACCGTATCAGTCTTGCATGGACAAAAAAGCAAAGAGATGCCCTAGGTTTATAGATCTAATTTATATACATATTTCCTGATACTTTTCTTCAAAAAATGTTGATAAAGCGGTTTACTTATTCATCTTTTTTGGTCTAGAATTATTTATTAATTAATTAATAAAAAGGGGAAATTAATGAAAAATTCATTATTTGCAAAAACTTTTGCTGCCCTGATTTTGTCTTCTTTTTTAGTTCTTTCGGCAGGTACTGCCAACGCTAAGCGTTTAACAGCTGCTGTTGCTGACTGGACTGGTGGAGAAATAACATGTCAGGTTGCAGTTGCTATCCTTGAAGAAGAGCTAGGCTACAGAGTTGATAGAATAGAATTCGCTTCAGGAACAGGTCTATGGGAAGCTATTGCTGCTGGCGATATTGACTTCGCATGTGAAAGTTGGCCAAGTTATGCTGAGGCTGACGATGTAATGNTCAACANNAATCTNNTTTATGACGGAGAAGTTGTAAAAGAGTATTCTGGTGATGGATCTGTTGACGCGTACACAAGTGGTATCATTGGAATGTCAGATTACTATGTTCCAAAATACTTTGTTGACGCAAACCCAGATTTTAAAGACTGGNGTGATTTAAATAAATATAAAGATCAATTTGCTACACCTGAAACAGGTTCAAAAGGTAGATTGATTGGATGTCCAGTTGCTGGTTGGAACTGTCATGACCAAAAAAGATTAGATCTTTTAGGAATTGATTTTGAAGCATCAGAACTAGGTACTGAGGTTGCAGCTCTAGCGGAAGCTCAAGGAGCTTATGATAGAGGTGAAGCATTCCTTCTGTATCTTTGGGAACCACACTTTTTCTTCGGTAAGAATGAAATGGTTGGTGTAAAACTACCAGCATACAAATACTGTGATAGTTTTACTGAAGCTAATAACTGGCAAGATTGTGGAACTGCAGCATGGCCTGCTACAGGTTGGGATAAAGACTACACGATGAATTATATGAATCCTGAAGTTATGTCTAAACCTGAGAACGCTGAAGCAGTTGCATTCTTCAAAAAAATGGCTTTCTCTAACACGGATCAAGCAAAAATGCTTGTAAGAGTTGGTGACGACGGATTATCTGTCGAAGAAGCTGTTGCTGAATGGAAAAACAGTACAGACGAATGGAAAGCTTGGCTTCCGTAAGTCTAAATAGCTAAATCAGAAAATTAAGGCCTTGTTACTTTTGTGCAAGGCCTTTTTTTTAGTTAACTTTTATGATCACCTCATCAAGACATCCTTACTATTATACAATTAGCTTTGCGTTATTAATCGCTGCGGGTATGTGGGGTTTATTCTGGATCCCTCAAAGAGCGTTAGAGGCTGGTGGTTTAACGGGCGGATGGGCAACGATTTCTCAAATGGTTATACCTTTTGCAATGCTGCTTCCAATATCACTTTGGAGGCTCTATAAAGGTCAGTCTTTTGGCCTAGAGTATCCTCTAATTGGACTTTTGTTTGGAGGAGGTATTGCTTGCTACGCTAATAGTTTTTTACTGACAGATGTAGTTAGAGCTTTAATACTCTTTTATATAACCCCAGTTTGGACAACTATTTTTGAAATAGTATTTCTTAGACAAATTCCACGTTTTTATAGATACATAACATTAGTTCTTGCGCTATCTGGTGTTTGGATAGTTTTTGGACAAGAAGGCGTGATACCCTTACCGCAAAATTCTGGTGATTGGATTGCTTTATTAGGCGGAATTCTTATTGCCGCATCAGCAGTTAGAATGGAGATAAAAAAGCCAGAGGGAATATATCCTATCTTATTTTCATTCTTTTTTTATGGTGGCTTATTTACATTAATACAATCATATTTCTTGAGCGACTACCTAGGTGATGCTCCATCAATAGAGTCATGGGTTGCAATGATGCCGTGGCTAATTTTAATTGCAATTTTATTTCATATACCGACAAATATAGTGATCTTAGGTGCACCAAGTAGAATTGGTGCAGGNATATTTTCTATAATTATACTTTTTGAAATAGTTGTGGGNACTTTCAGNGCCGCGGTATTAACAGATGAGCTTATTGGATGGCGAGAAATATTAGGCAGCNCTTTNATTATATTTGCTGGGTTAACAGAAATAATATTTGCATCAANGACTGAAGAAGATNNGGGCTAACTATAATTGATTGAGNACTTTAATGTGNTCAACTGTAGTNCCNCAACATCCACCTATAATTTGCGCTCCNGCATCCTTCCACTTTTTTGCTTCAATTAAATAATCATCAGGAGAAATTACATTGCTCATGTCGTAGTGTGGAAAATTAAATACCGCTACTTCTGGATACGCCATAACAGGAAGGTCATATACTTCTTTAAGTTCTTTAATACTTTGTTCTATTACATTAATTTCACAATGCATTATTCCTACAGCATCCAATTTATGATGTTTCACATTACTAATCATTTTTTTAAAACTATAGTCATAGTCTGTAGTAAGGGCTATCAACCCATCTTTATTTCTAGATGAAAATCCAGCCCACACAGGCAATCCAGCCTTACTTGCTGAGTCAAAAATTATNTCAATTCGATCTGGTCGATACATNAACTCGAGTAGAATAAAATCACACCCATTATCGGCTAGAAAAAAAGCGAGCTCATCAAAGGATTTTTGAAAATATTCGGGTGTGAGTTTTTTCTTAAATTTCTCTCTTTCTTCTTGTGTTTCAAAAGCATCCTCATACGGTATTTGATGAGATAAGGANCCAGCTATAAGTACATCATCTCTACCACATTCCTCCCTTGCTTCTAGAGCTGCATTTATCGCACTTAGATTTATTTCTTTAAATTGATTATCTACCCCNGCAGTTTCTAAGATCATNCGATTTGTTGCATAAGTATTNGTAGTTATAATACTTGANCCAGCCTCAATATAATCTTTATGTATTTGCTTNAATGTATCGCTCTCTAAGGANGCTGTNCCACACCAAGAATTATCCATTTTAATACCACGGTTTTCAAGNTCNGAACCNGTGGCCCCNTCAAGAAGAATATTTTCTCCNGNATGAATACGTTTCATTAAATTTTCNTATCTTTNGCTCATCATTATTTTTTAGCATTTATAGTTTNAATNAGTAAGTAGAAACTTAGGAAAAGGATTTACTTTTTATGACTTTATGGTCTATAAGGTCTGATCATTAAGGAGAGCAGAATGTCAAAAGGTATCATATACACCCCAAGGATAAGAAAATCACCTTTCTTTGAAGAGACACTAAAATACGGCGCTACCAATTTTACAACTTATAACCGTATGACGATGCCTGTTGGCTATACGACTCCTGAGGAGGAGTACCAATCATTAATAAACGATGTAACATTATGGGATGTGGCAGCAGAGAGACAAATTGAAATTATTGGAGAGGACGCCGCTAAATTTGTTCAGTATATGACGCCAAGAAATCTATCAACTTTTAAAGATGGGTTTTGTCGTTACGCATTTATGACAGATGAAAATGGTGGAATCATAAATGATCCATTAATTTTAAAGTTTAATGAAAATAAGTATTGGCTGAGTATTGCAGATTCAGATGCGATACTATGGTGTAAAGGCGTTGCTTTATCTGGTAAGTTTAATGTTAAAATTTCGGAGCCTGAAGCTTGTCCGCTTTCATTGCAAGGCCCGCGCGCAAAAGAACTCATGAGAAAAGCTACAAATGATGATCCAGTTATTATGGGATTAAAATATTATCAATTTATCGAAACTAACTTATTTGGATTAGATATCATCATTGCACGCAGCGGTTGGAGTAATCAGTTTGGATACGAAATTTATATAACAAGAGAAGTAGATGGTCCGGCATTATGGAATGCATTAATGGAAGCAGGAAAAGAGTTTAAAATTGTACCAAGTTGTCCTAATCAAATAGATAGAATTGAAGCCGGTATGATTTCCCACCAAGGAGATACCTCATTAGCTGAGAACCCTTTAGAACTAAACTTACCAAAATTTTATGATCTTGATCAAGAAGCGGACTTTGTAGGAAAAGATGCTCTCTTAAAAATAAGAGAAGAGGGCATTAAAAAACAATTCACTGGTTTTAAAATTTCAGGAAAGAAAATTGGTTATAATATGGCAAGAATACCATTGTTTGACAATAACTCTGAAAAAAAAGGATTTGTAACCAGCTGTATTTATAGCCCAAACTTTGGATGCAATATTGCCTTAGGGTTCATTGATATTGATTTAATTAATTCAGAAGAAGTTTATCAGATTGATCATGATGGAGAGAAACGAGAAGTTGAAGTTGTCCCTTTACCATTTAGTTCTAGACTCGAAAAAATGGAATAATGATTTCAAGAAGTAGAGTTAATCAACTTTTATTCCTCTCAATAATTATATTAGCAGTCGTCGCTGGTTGGGCAGTTTCTGAATTATTTAGAGACAATACTTCAGAAGTATCAAACAACATTGATTTAAAATTTACAGCAGTTGACCATTTTGGAGTTGATGTAAGTGAAAGAACTTACAGCGGATATAGTAAAGTATTCTTTTTTGGCTTTACTCATTGCCCAGATATTTGTCCAATTAGTGCAAATCTTATGAGNAATGCCATTGATCAATTAAATAGAGAAAACCATTCAATAGAAAATATAAAATTTTTCTTTGTAACAGTTGATCCTGCTAGGGATAACCCTGACCGATTAAAAGAATTTCTTAGCAACTTTAGCAATAATTTAATTGGTTTAACGGGGACACATGAAAATCTTATGCCAATATGGAAAGATTTTTTTGTACATGTAGAGCCGGCAACAAATTCAGAACATCAAAATTATTTAGGTACATCTGAACAATCTGATGAAATAAGTAATAAAGAAAAAAACTACATGGTTCAACATACTGCTTTCTATTATATTTTTGATGATAATGATGTATTAAGAAGCATACTTCCCTTTGGTTCTAGTATTGAACAAATGGTTGAAGATTTAAAAAATCTATAACAATGTATAAAATATCAATATTTATTTTTTTTGTTTTATTGTCTTGTTCCGAAATAATAGAAACAAATAAATATAGAGAATTGGCATCTGAACAAGCATCAAAAAAAAATTGTGATGCTAATGTTGAGCTTCTTTTAAAACATGAAAAGACTGAATTATGGGCATCTTATCATAACAAAGATAAAAACTTATTATGCGTTTTAACTTGTGTTAACGATGTCTGTATGTTTTCGACAGAGAGAGATTAAGGGTTGTATAAAGCACTAATAATAGTTTTGTTTTTAGTTTCTACAAAAATTGGAGCTGCTCACCAATTTCAAAAAGATCATATTAATATAAATCACCCACACATTAAGTTTGTAATTTCATCAGGCCCTGCAGCTGGATATATGAAAATAGTAAACATGGGTTTCGAGACAGATCGTTTAATTAAAGTTGTTACCGACTTTGCAGATACTGAGTTACATTATTCAAGTGTAGAGAATGGAATAGTTACAATGAGTAAAGTTGATTTTATTGAAATCCCTCCACAAAAAGCTAAATCGCTCAAACCCGGCACGCATCATATAATGTTTTCAAATTTTAGTATTGAATTAACTCATGGAATAAGTTTAGAAGGGTCTTTAGTATTTGAAAATGCAGGCGAGATCAAAGTGCTTTTTGAGGTTGAAACTCAAAAAAGTTTAGATGATCATACAGAACATTAATGAAAACATTTAAAATTGAATATATCACCACACTTTTTTTTCTCACCTTGCTAATTGCTTTAGCTTGGTACTATTTATTCCTCATGGCATCTAATCCAATGGACTCAATGATGCAAAATAAAAATCCAATGACAATGTCAATGGAAACCGCGTCAGAAAATGAAATGTCAATGAACTCGATGTCCGATACAGAAATGACTATGGACTCAATGAATATGAATGAAAAAAACTCATCAATCAATTTTCTTATGATGCCAATGACAGGAAAGTGGACAATAAATGATTTTATCGTGATGTTCGTAATGTGGACCGTCATGATGTTTGCGATGATGCTTCCATCTACATTTATCTTTTTAAATATTTTTAGAATGATGAGATCGAATATGCAAATATCGTCGAATATTATTATTGAGATGATAGTGATTTCATTCACTTATATTTTAATTTGGACAATTTTTTCACTTATTGCATGTACTCTTCAATATATTTTTCACAATAACGGAGTAGTCGATATGATGGGAACATTACAAAATAATATTCTTGCAGGATTATTTCTTGTTGGAGCAGGTGCATTTCAATTTACAAGTTTGAAAGATACATGTCTTGAGAAATGCAGAAACCCCTTATCGTTTCTAATGGCTGGTCCTATTAAAGGATACGGAAATGTTGCCTATGTGGGTCTAAAGCATGGTNTATTTTGCTTAGGGTGTTGCTGGGTTCTTATGCTTCTGCTTTTTGTAAATGGAGTTATGAATTTACTTTGGGTTGTCGCAATAACAATAATTGTATTGGCTGAAAAAATGCTGCCTTACGAGAAACTTAGCTCTAGATTTCTGGGCATTCTTCTTGTAGGTTGGGGGGCGTATTTAATACTTATTTAACTATATGACTGTAAATCCACTAAACTTACATTGGGAAATAAAAGGAAATTTTTTGCTGAATTGTAACTGCGATGTATTTTGCAATTGTCCGATGTCCCTGGGGAGAGCGGTTCCAAATTCACCAAATGGTAAATGCTTTTCATGGTGGGGAATTAATATCGAAGAAGGATACGCAGAAGAAAAGTGGTCTGGATTTAACCCTATCAAAAGAGAGTCTAAAGGAATTATGGATTTAAGTGGTTTAAATGTTGCTATTCTTTTAGAAGTTCCTGGCCCTTTAGGTTCAGGCGGTTGGACAGCAGGATTATATATTGACGAAAAAGCATCTGATGATGCAGCTGATGCGCTCGCAGTTATTTTCTCAGGTCAAGCAGGTGGACAAACAGGTTGGTTTAGACATATGATTGCAAACTTCCTTGGCATAAAAAGATGTTCTATATCATATAAAGAAACCGACGATGGATGGTCGTTTACAATTCCAGAAATCTTAGATGGTCGAATTGAACATGAGCCAGGAAAAGATAGAGGCGAAGTAGTAAAGGTATCAAACTTAAAATATTGGGTTGCGCCAGAAATAATTGTTTGCAAAGGATCAAAAAGAAGTAGGATTAGAGATCACGGCCGTAATTGGGATTTCACAGGTGGAAGTGCCGAATATTGTGCTGTTGATTGGGCCGGACCATAATTCATATGAAAAACAAAGCTAAAGTTGTCGTCATTGGTGGCGGTGTAGTTGGAGTTAGTACGCTTTACCACCTTGCAAAAAAAGGATGGTCTGATGTAGTTTTGTGCGAACGCAAAGAACTTACATCAGGTTCGACGTGGCACGCTGCGGGTTTGATGCCTTTATTCAACATGAGTTACTCTGTTGGTCAAATCCATAAATACTCAGTTAAATTTTATCAAGAACTTGAAAAAGAAACTGGTCAAGATGTTGGCTTTAGGCAAGTAAGTAATATTCGACTTGCTGAAAACCAGGATAGAATGGATGAGTATCGTCAATATGCAGGTGTTGCGGAAACAATAGGTGTTAAAGTCAATTTTTTAACTCCCGAAGAAGTTCAAAAAGTTTGGCCGCTTTGTTCAACTGAGGGCTTAGTGGGTGCTATACAGCACCCTGAGGATGGATACATACAACCCAATGATCTTACGCAAGCTCTAGCAAAAGGAGCAAGAGCGCTTGGAGCTGAAATTTACAGACAAACAGCAGTCATAGGACTTGAACAGTTACCAGATGATAGTTGGATTGTTACAACTGATAAAGGTGAAATCAAATGTGATATTGTTGTTTCATGCTCGGGAAATTTTGTCAGGCAAACCGGAGAAATGGTTGGATTAGATATCCCAGTGATACCTGTTGAGCATCAATATATCGTTACAGAAGCTCATCCTAAAATTCTAGAAAGACAAAAAGAAGGCCTTCCTGAAATGGGTGTACTTAGAGGATCTGACGGCGCATGGTATATGCGTGAGGAAGCTGGTGGATTAATTCTTGGACCATATGAAAATGGTGCACCATGTTGCTATGTCAATGGACCTAGCAAAGACTGTGAGTATGAATTATTCCAAGAAGACTTAGACAGACTTGGCCCCCATATAGAGCATGCCATTCACAGAGTTCCTATTTTTGGAGAAGCAGGAATTAAGAAAGTTTATAATGGTGCTATTTGTTATACTCCAGATGGAAGCCCAATTATCGGTCCAGCATGGGATAGAAAAAATTTATATTTAAATGACGGTCATTCGTTTGGCGTTACAGCTGCTGGTGGTGCAGGCTGGCAGATCGCAGAATGGATTGTTGATGGCGAACCGACTATTGATATGCTCGGGGTTGAACCCAGAAGGTTTGGCGATTACGCATCAAAATCATATTTAATCAAAAAAAATGAAGAGGCTTATGCTAACGTTTTCACAATCCATTATCCTGATGAAGAAAGGCCCGCAGGCCGGCCATTAAGACAAGCTCCTTGTTATGATAGGCTGAAAAATTTAGGTGCAGTGTTTGGTCAAAAGTTTGGTTGGGAGCGCGCAAACTGGTTTGCTCCAGAAGGAGTTCCTCAAGAAGACGATTGGTCATTCAGGCGGTCAGCTTGGTTTGAGCACATTGGAAATGAATGTAAAAATGTAACAGAAAATGTAGGTCTTTTAGATATGACCGCATTTGCAAAATGCAGAATAAGCGGACCAGGAGCAGAAGAATTCCTAGATAATTTAGTTGCTAATAAATTGCCAAAAAAGATAGGAAGGACAAATCTCTGTCATGCTTTGAATTCTAAAGGAGGAGTACACTCAGAATTTACAATAATGAGAGAGTCTCATGACAGTTTTTATTGTGTTTCTGCTGGAGCTTGGCAGCGGCTGGACCATGATTGGGTAAAAAAACATATGCCCGATGACAGAAGTGTAAAATTTGAAAATATTACAAATCAAATTGGAGTATTAGTTGTCGCTGGTCCGAAGTCGAGAGAACTTCTTCAAAGAGTATCTGAGGATGATTTCACAAATGAGGGTTTCCCATGGCTATCTGGTAAAAAAGTAAAAATTGGTGCTGCAGAAACACTTGCAATAAGAGTAAATTTCGTTGGCGAATTAGGATGGGAAATCCACTCACCAATTGAAGTACAAAATCATATATTCGATACATTAATGGATGCAGGAAAAGATCTGGGTTTAAAGCCTTTTGGCATAAGAGCAATGGACTCTTTGAGAATTGAGAAATCCTACAAACTAATTGGTACAGAATTATCAATTGAATACGCAGGATATGAGTCAGGAATAGACAGGTTCATTCACCCAAACAAAGGTCAATTCATAGGCAGAGATGCATTAGTTCAGTGGAGAGAAAAAGGTTTTGAAAATTCCTTCGTAACTCTTGAAGTTCATGGTGTCAAAGATGCTGATGTGCTTGGCAATAATCCAATATATGCTGATGGCAAAGTTATTGGTCGCGCTACAGGTGGAAATTTTGGCTTTCGAGTTAATAAGTCTCTCGCTTTAGCTATGGTCAATCCAGCTCATTCAGAAGTAGGCACAAAGTTAAAGATCGATATTTTGGGAGATATGTTTGATGTAACGGTAATACCTGAAAGTCCATACGATCCTGAGAATCAGAAACTTAGATCTTAGCTACTTGAAAAAGTGTCAGAAGCTTTAAAAGTTTACGAACAGCTCTGTAAAGATAAGCATATTGAACATAATATTAAGCAAAAAGATCTAGTTATTGAATTAGATAAATTTTTGTCAGGTTCGAGCAGAAATTTTATAAAAAAACTATTTCGATATAATTTAAATCAAAAGAAATGCTTTTATTTATACGGGGGAGTGGGCATTGGAAAAACACTCATTATGGATTTATTCTATGATGACGTAAATTTAAAAGAAAAACAAAGAGTCCATTTTCATGAGTTTATGATTGATATACATGATCAATTACACCAACTCAGAAATGAAAAAAATTCAAGAGATTTTATAATTTCAAAACTTGTAAAAGGCATTAAATCGAAATCAAGTCTCATATTTTTTGATGAATTTCAGGTCACAAATATAGCTGACGCTATGATTCTGGGACATTTGTTCGAGGAGTTCTTTAAAAATAATATTTTAATTGTATTAACTTCTAATTCCAGCCCAGAAGACTTATACAAAGAAGGGCTGCAAAGAGAACTTTTTATTCCATTTATTAATTTAATTAAAAANAANTCTCTAATTCATCATCTATCAATAGACATTGACTATAGAACAAGATCATTAAAAGAAGAAAAAAACTTTTTTTTATCAAATTCACCGGTTAGCAAGCTTAAAATAAATGATATTTTTTCTATCCATTCAAATAAAACTTCAGTCGAGGATAAAGTAATAAGTGTGAAGAAGAGAAATTTTGTTGTTAAGAATTTATCTAATAGAATAGCTCGTTTTCAATTCAATGAAATTTGTGGAGATGATAGAGGCACTGAAGACTACCTAGAGTTAATTAAATTAATTGATAGATTAATCGTTGAAAATGTTCCAAATTTTGGAAATACAAATTCTAATCTTCAAGAAAGATTTATTAATTTAATTGATGTTCTCTATGATAATAAAATTAAATTATATTTAAGCACAGAAAAAGAAATAAGCGATCTTGGCAGTGCATATCATTTGAAAGATAAATTTAACAGAACCATAAGCAGACTTCTAGAAATGAAATCACAATAATTACAAATGAAAATAGCAGTAATAGGAGCGGGAATAGTTGGTATTTCTTCAGCTAATTGGCTTAAGAAGTACGGTCAAGATGTGACTTTGTATGATATGAATGATCCTGGATCACAGGCAAGTTACGGCAATGCTGGAACTTATGCAAAATATGCAAATATACCAACAAATTCATCATCCTATTTTTATTTATTTCCATATCTATTNNTAAACAAAAACAGCCCCTTATTCATTAGCCTAAAACGATTAAATGAAACATTTCCTTGGATTATTAAATACTTGAGCAATTGCAGAAATGAAAAAGTTAACCACACTGTTCAACATTTAACAACTTTACTGTCACATATGGATGATGGTTATGAAGATCTTTTCAACGAAGCAAATGTAGAAAATTATATTTCAAGAGAGTCTATTATGTATGGATGGTCTACAAAATTATTTTTTAATGCTGCAAAACGAGATTTTTCTAAAAGAAAAGAAACAGGCGTTAAAATAACAACTCTAAGTCGAGATGATATTTCTGATCTTGAACCTAATATTAATAATATCTTTTACAAAGGGGCCTTATTTGAAGGTAGTTATTTTGCGAAAAGTCCGATCAAGGTTAGCGAAGCATTAATGAAACTGTTTATTAAAAAAGGAGGAAAATTCAAAAAAGAGAAAGTTATATCCATCAAAAAAACTGAAACTAATCAAATAAATATTAAAACAAACTCAGGAGAGACCCTGCACGATAGAGTCGTGATTACATCCGGAGTATGGTCTAATGATCTGCTTAAACATATAGGCGACAAAGTGCCACTNGAAGCTGAGAGGGGCTACCATTTGGTCAATCCAGAATTGAAGAATATTGTAAAAAGACCAATATCTTGGCAAGAACGAGGAACATATTTTACACCTATGTCTGACGGTCTAAGAACGGGTGGAATTGTTGAATTTGGAGCGTTAAATGAAACAAAAAATGAAAGAGTCCTTAACTTTTTAAACCGGGCATTAAAGGAAGTTTTTCCCTCAGCAGACCTTCCTCAAAAAACATGGGTAGGGTTCAGGCCATCGGTGCCTGACTCTCTTCCAGTGATTGGACAATCTCCAAAAAACCCTTATATTTATTATAATTTTGGCCATCAACATATTGGGTGGTCATTAGGTGGCATATCAGGAAAACTGGTTGCACAACAAATTTGCGCAAACAATACAGATTTAGATTTGTCACCGTATTCTGTAAAGAGGTTTAAGTTATGAAATACTCACTATACAATTTAGTTAAGAATTCATTTTCTTATCATGAGAATTGGGAAAAAGCATGGAGCAGTCCTGATCTTAAACCTGAATATGATGTAGTAATAGTTGGAGGCGGCGGCCATGGATTAGGAACTGCCTATTACCTAGCAAAAGAATTTGGTGTTAAAAATATTGCTGTTCTTGAGAAGGGATGGATTGGTGGGGGTAATACAGGACGTAACACAACCATAATAAGATCTAATTACTTATGGGATGAAAGTGCAGCTCTTTATAATCATGCTGTTAATTTATGGGAAGGCCTATCTAGTGAGCTTAATTTTAATGTAATGTTTTCACAAAGAGGTTTATTTCACTTAGCGCATTCAGTTCATGACATGCAAGAAATTACAAGGAGAGGTTACTCTAATTATTTAAATGGTATTGACGCTGAAATTCTAAATCAGGATCAAGTTGCAAAAAAAATACCTCATATTAATGTTAATGGCAGGTATCCTGTTTTAGGGGCTTTACTTCAGAGGCGAGCGGGAACGGCGCGTCATGATGCTGTAGCATGGGGGTATGCAAGAGCGGCAGAAAATCTTGGTGTCGATATAATTCAAAACTGTGAGGTTAAAGGAATAGATATTTCAAATGGCAAGGTTGTTGGATTACAAACAACAAAAGGTTCTGTTAAAGTTGATAAAGTTGGTCTCGTACCTGCTGGACACTCCTCAGTATTAGCTAATATGGCAGGTTTTTCTCTCCCAATAAACTCTGTACCCTTACAGGCTTTAGTAAGCGAGCCTGTTAAACCAATTCTAGATTGTGTCATCATGTCAAACTCCGTTCATGTTTATGTAAGTCAATCAGATAAAGGTGAACTAGTGGTTGGAGCAGGTTCTGATGCCTATAACTCATATTCTCAGCGTGGATCCTTTGATATGATTGAACATATGATGGCTCCTTTAGTTGAATTATTTCCAATATTCTCAAGACTTAAAATGCTTCGCAGCTGGGGCGGCATTGTAGATGTAACCCCAGATAGAAGCCCAATAATAGGCAAGACCCCTGTAAAAGACTTGTTTATTAACTGCGGTTGGGGAACTGGGGGATTCAAAGCAACTCCAGGGTCAGCTCATGTATTTGCTGAGACAGTTTTTAGAGGAGAGCCAAATGATATTGCAGCTCCTTTTTCATTAGAAAGACATTTCTCGGGAGCCTTAGTTGATGAAGCTGCAGCGGCAGCAGTTGCTCATTAATAATTTTTTTTATGTTTATAATTAATTGTCCATATTGTGGGGAAAGAGATCAGACAGAATTCACATGTCACGGCGAAGCTCACATTGCAAGGCCAGATAACCCATCTGAAATAAGTGATGAAGAATGGGGCAGGTATCTTTTTTTCAGAGAAAATCCAAAAGGAACCCATTTTGAAAGATGGACTCACGATCATGGATGCAGACGATGGTTTAATGTAATGAGAGATACTGTCACAGATCAAATAATAAAAACATATAAAATGGGTGAAGCGAAGCCGGAGATATCAAATGAGTAATCAAAATAGGACAATTTACGGCGGTAAAGTAAATAGGGAAAAGCCAATTAACTTTGTTTTTAACGGAAAGTCTTATATTGGGTATCAGGGTGATACGTTAGCTTCTGCGTTATTAGCTAACGATGTTCATTTAATAGGTAGAAGTTTTAAGTATCATCGCGCAAGAGGAATATTAACTGCAGGTTCGGAGGAGCCAAATGCAATTGTTCAATTAGGACTTGGAGCACGAACAGAGCCAAATATTCGTGCAACAGAAGTAGAGCTTTATGAAGGTCTAGAAGCTTCTAGCCAAAATTGTTGGCCATCAGTTAATTTTGACATTGGAGCAATGAACAACTTTCTATCAAGAATATTCCCTGCAGGTTTTTATTACAAAACATTTAAATGGCCTCCAAGCATGTGGTTATTTTATGAGCATTTCATAAGAAAAGCTGCTGGGTTAGGTCAGTCACCTACAGCAAAAAACCCAGATAGATATGAACAGAAATTTTATTACACTGATATCACTATTGTAGGTGGTGGCATCTCAGGTTTACTCGCAGCTTTGGGCGCAGGTCGATCGGGGTGTAAAGTTTTACTTATAGATGAAAATCCGGAATTAGGAGGATATCTTCTTGATTATAATTTTAGCATCAATGAGAAAGATGGAAAGAAGTGGCTGAAGAAAATCATTGAAGAATTAAATGGTTTAGCCAATGTTACAATTCTCAAAAGAACCACTGCAATGGGGTATTATGATTACAATTATTTAACGGCTCTAGAAAAAGTTACTAATCANCATGTAGAATTTTCAAGCACTTTACCGAGAGAGAGATATTGGCGTATACGTTCAAAAAAAGTTATTTTGGCACAAGGAGCTTTTGAAAGACCACTTGTTTTTGCCGACAATGATAGACCTGGTATCATGATGGCATCTGCAGGTCAAAAGTATCTNTCTAGGTACGGAGTATTACCAGGTAAGTCAGTTGTACTTTTTACAAACAATGACCATGCTTATTTAACCGCTTTTGAGTTTGTTGAAAAGGGGGCTAAAGTAACAGTCGTAGATACAAGAGATCTTTTAAATGCAAGAATTAGTGAAAAATGTAAATCATTAAATATAACAGTTTTTAAGTCTTATTCAGTTATTAAGACCTATGGAGATAAGAAAGTAAACANAATNGAAATACAGCAAGTTGANAAANATCAAAATCAACTAACAGGAGAAGTTGAAAATATTCANACTGATTGNGTNTTAATGTCTGGNGGTTGGAANCCAGCNGTNCAACTGTTTAGNCAATCAAGAGGTAAANTAAAATANGATCTNAAGATAAATACTTTTGTTCCTGATAAAATCATCGAAAACCAAAAAATAATTGGTTCGAATAATGGTCAGTTTAATCTGCAAGAAAATCTTAATGAATCATTTGAAGCAGGAATAGCTGCAGCTAATGAACTTAATTTCAATAGNGTTGAAAAAGTTAATTGGACTGGAAAAGAAGAGATAGAGTTCACACATTCTGATGTTGAGCCNTATATGTTAGGTAAGAAAAAAGTTACAAAAGGATCTAAACATTTCATTGATTTTCAAAACGATGTAACTGCTGCAGATATTTTTCTAGCGCAACGAGAAGGCTATATCAGTGTAGAACATACAAAAAGATATACAACAACTGGAATGGGCACTGATCAAGGAAAAACATCCAATGTTAATGCATTGGCTTTAATGTCTCATATTCATAATAAACCTGTCGACGAAATAGGTCACACAACTTTTAGACCGCCTTATGCTCCTCAGACGATTGGAGCTATAGCCGGAAGAAGCGTTGACAAGCTTTTTGACCCTGAACGAAAAACATCAATGCATGAATGGCATGTTGAAAATAAAGCTGTATTTGAGGATGTTGGGCAATGGAAAAGACCATATTATTTTCCTCAAAACAAAGAGGATATTCACCAAGCAGTTAAAAGAGAATGTTTAGCAGTAAGAAATAGCTTGGGCATATTAGATGCATCAACCCTTGGAAAGATTGATCTACAAGGGCCTGATGCCGCTAAATTCCTCAATATGATTTATACAAACGCTTGGTCAAAACTTGAAATTGGCTCATGCAGATACGGATTAATGTGCAATGAGCATGGCATGATATTTGATGATGGGGTTACAAGTAGGTTGGGAGAAAATCATTATCACATGACAACGACAACTGGCGGTGCTGCGAGAGTAATGTCCTGGTTAGAAGAATTTCTACAAACAGAATGGCTTGATATGAAAGTGTTTTGCACCTCAGTTACTGAACAGTGGGCTGTGCTGTCTATATCGGGACCAAATTCAAGAGAATTTTTAAAAGATTTAACAAATATTGATTTATCAAAAGAAAATTTTCCATTCATGAAATTTAGAGAAGGGGAAGTTTGCGGAGTTAAAGCAAGAGTATTCAGAATTAGCTTTACTGGAGAGTTAAGCTATGAGGTTAATGTTCCTGCGCGTTATGGACGTTATGTTTGGGAAAAATTTATGGAACATGGGAAAAAATACAATATTACTCCATATGGTACAGAGACAATGCATGTATTGCGAGCTGAGAAAGGATTTATAATCGTTGGACAAGATACAGATGGAAGTGTCACACCAAGTGATATGAATATGGATTGGATTGTTTCAAAGAAGAAAGAAGATTTTCTTGGAAAGAGATCCTTTACGAGATCTGATACCGTTAGACATGATAGAAAAAAATTTGTTGGACTTTTAGTTAATGACAAAAAAACTATCCTTCCGGAAGGATCACATATCGTTGAAAAGGCATTAAAACAGCCACCGATGAAAATGTTAGGACATGTTACATCTAGTTATTACAGTCCTACTTTAGGTTATCCAATCGCTCTAGCGATGTTAAAAGATGGCTTTAGTAAAATGGGTGAACAAGTAGTTGTACCACTTATGAATGGCAAGATTATTGAAGCTACTGTGACAGATACAATATTCTACGACAAAGAAGGTAAGAGAAATAATGAGTAATCAACCGCAAATTTTTTCCCCTCTTACACAAAAAGAAAAAATCGCTTCGGATAATATTTCATTGGAGCTAATTGAGTTTTTAGGAAAAATTAATTTGAGATTAAAGGAAAATGACTCTCAAGCAAGAGATGCAGTAGAAAAATACCTTACATATAGCCTTCCAAAAAGTGCTGGTGAAGTCACTGGAAATAATGAGACTAGAGTTTTGTGGTTAGGACCAAATGAATATTTGTTATTAAGTGAAGATGAAAAAAAAGACAATGTTATCAATGGATTAAGAGAAATACTTTCAGATTTATTTTGCGCAATTACCGATGTATCTGATTATTATTTGACGATGAGGCTTAGTGGCCCAAAAAGTATTGAAGTCTTAACAAAAGCTTGCCCTCTTAATTTTGATCAATATCTCACAAAAGGGAATTCTTGCGCTCAATCATATATAAGTAAGGCAACAGTCCTCATTGACAGATTATCAGATGACCTAGTTTTTGATATATCAGTTAGATGGAGTTTTGCTGATTATTTATGGGATTGGTTAGCGGATTCAAGCAATGAATTTATTTTAAGCGAAAAGTAATTATTGTGAAAGTATCATTATTACTTGCCTTATCTCGATCAGTTTTTAAAAAATGCCCACAATGCGGAGAAGAAAAAATTTATAAGCAATATTTGAAACTGAAACCTTATTGCAATAATTGTAATGAAAAGCTCTCAATTTACAGAACGGATGATTTTGGTCCTTGGCTTACAATTATTATTGTTGGACACATCATTGTTCCTTTAGTTTTATATATAGAACAAAACTATTCACCTCAGTTATGGTTGCAGGCAATTACATGGATACCAATTACAATACTGACCGTACTTTATATGCTTCCAATATCAAAAAGTATATGCCTGGCTATATTGTGGAGCTTAAGGGATAAATAATTGTGAGATTAGTTTTATTGTTCTTATTTTTATTTTATGCTGCATCAGCAAGTACCGAAAACCTGCCACAACCCCCCGCACATCATTTATCGGATGGAACTTATGCAAACACTAATGGAGTACCATATGAAAGTAGTTTTAAAAAACTAATGCAATGGAGTTGGGAGAGAAGAAGTAAGGATTTATCGACATTTAAATTTGAAATGGAGAAACCAAATTATAAAGAAATATATAACAATNATAACATTGTTACTACATGGATTGGGCATGAGACTTTTTTATATCAAAACAAGGATATAAATGTGCTTACAGATCCACATTTTACTGATCGAGCCTCACCATTAAGTTTTGCTGGACCAAAGAGATATATGCCACCCGGTATGGAAATTGATGATTTACCAAACATTGATGTCGTAACAATTTCTCATAGTCATTATGACCACCTTGATTATAGAAGCGTGAAATTAATCTCGGAAAAATACGAAGATGTACTTTTTTTAGTCCCTCTGGGTCTCGAAGAATGGTTCATAAATAAAGGTATAAAAAATGTGAGAGAACTTGATTGGTGGGACTCAATTAAAGTTAGTGATACAGAAATTACTTTTGCTCCTGTGCAACATTGGTCGGCAAGGGGCTTATTTGATAGAAATGAAACTTTATGGGGAGCTTGGCATTTTAAAAACTATTATCACAGCTTTATTCATTTAGGTGATACAGGCTATTCTGATGATTTTAAAGAAATCAGAAAAAGATTAGGGTCAGTTGATTTAGCTGCTATTCCAATCGGTGCTTACGAGCCAAGATGGATCATGGAAGTTTCACACATGAATCCTGAAGAGGCAGTTATGTCTTTCTTGGATTTAGAAGCTTCTAAAGCCATTGGCATGTCTTGGGGAACATTTATTTTGACCGATGAGCCTGTAAGAGAGCCGCCTCAAAAGTTAATTGAAGTCGTCTCAAAATATAATATTTCTCAAGATAGATTTTTCACATTAAAGCATGGAGAAACTTACTTAGATAATTGAAGTTTAATTTTTGAAAGTAAGTAAAGAGACAAAAAAGAAATAAAAAAGCCTAATATTAATGAACTTAAAGCCGTTTCAAGCTCTANAGGNAAGTTCACTTTTTCAAAAGCTAAATTTAGAAATTCATTAAACAAAAGAAATAAAAATAATGCCAAAAAGCATGATGTGTAGTGAGCAAATGCATTTGAAGTACGAACAAAATTAAATTGTTTGTAGTCAATATCTTTGCCGATAAAGAAACCAATCATTAGACCTCCGATTGCTATTGCTGCTTCATTACCATGTGCAGTCGGCCATGTAAGATAAAATAAAAGAAAGATTACAACTAATGATAAATATTTTGTAAAGGNATTGAATTTAATATTTTCTCTTTCAATGTTTTTGTAGATAAGGTCTGCAATNTAAAGAGTAACTAATCCAACAACCAAGCCCCCTAAAATATCTCCAATATCATGAACTCCCAAGTAAACTCGGCTTAGAGGCACCCCAAAGAGAAAAATTATTGAAAGTGATTTCACAAATAAATTCTTCACATTTAAGGCTATATAAAGCCAAATCACGACCGCAATTTGAGTGTGACCACTTGGAAACCCGAATGAAGTTTCAGTTTGAAGCCATGGATCAATATTAAGAGCAAAATCCGGCCTAGGATCTTGAAAAATATCTTTCAGAAATGAATTTATAATTGCGGAAAAGAAAACTATTACAAGAAGTTTGCCAAAAACTTTTCGGTCATAACACCAATAAATAAATGGGATAAACATGAATAAAAAATCTCGATATCCCAACCATGTAAAAAATTCAAATATAGGAGTTAAATAGGGTGTTCGAATATTGACTACCCAACTAATGTCATTAAGTAAACTATAAATCATGAATATCTGTTGTATTTGTGGTTTTATTAATTATATATCAAAAAATCATTAATTAGATATTTAAATGAAAGCAATAGGATACAACTCATACGGAGATATTGATAATCTTGAAATTTTAGAGGTTGCTGAGCCAAGACCTAAAAGATCAGAAGTAATTGTAAAGATCGAGGCCGTATCGCTTAATCCAGTTGATATCAAAAAAATGCAAGGTGGGTTTAAGCCCATAACCAATCTGAATAAATTTCCTATATTCACTGCCTGTGATTTCAGTGGTGAAATTACTGAAATTGGAAGAGATGTAGGAGCTTTTAAAGTTGGTGATAAAGTATTTGGCATGACAGATATATTATTTAATGGAAGTGCCGCAGAAAAAATTAAAATTTCTCAAAAGTTAATTTCACTTGTACCGAAAAATATCAAGTTACACGAAGCGGCCGCTATTCCTCAAGTAGCAAATACATCGTTGCTAGCATTGAGAAATATTGCTTCAATTCGAAAGGGACACAAGATCTTAATTAATGGTGCATCCGGAGGAGTGGGTTCTTTTGCAATTCAAATGGCAAAAATATATGAAACAGAAATAACTGCGGTAACAAGTGATAGAAATTACGAATGGATTAAAAATGATTTTAATATAGATGACGTAGTTGATTATACAAAAGAAGATATTTTATCTTCATCAAAAAAATATGATATCGTTTTTGANGCAAATGGAAATCTATCTTTTCCNAANGCATCAAAAATATTGTCGGCTAACGGAATATATGTGACTACAAAAAATAATATCTACAATAATATAGATGTGGCAAAACAACTGTTTCAAAGAAAAAAATCAAGAGTTGTATTATCTGGCAGAACATCAACTGCAAATTTAGATTTATTTAGAATGTGGATTGAAGATGGAAAGATTAAGCCCATCATCGAAAAAATATTTTCTTTTGATCAATATCTTGATGCTTATAATCATCTCAAAAGTGGTCGCGCAAAAGGCAAAATACTTTTAACCTTTAATTAAAATATGTCTGACATTGAGGTCAAAAATATTATTAATCCTGTTCCCGCAACAGACGGTGCTGGAGTAAAATTAAAAAGAAGTATAGGTGTGGAGCCAAATTATTTTGATCCTTTTTTAATGTTGGACGAATTTGGTTCTGAAGACAGCAAGGACTATATAGCTGGTTTTCCATCACATCCTCATAGAGGAATAGAGACAGTGACTTATATGCTGGCTGGAGAATTTGAGCATAAAGATAGTACTGGCGGAGAAGGAAGAATGACAGCAGGTGATGTGCAGTGGATGAAAACTGGCAGTGGAATTATTCATTCCGAAATGCCCGCTATGAAGGAGGGCAAGCTTCACGGTTTTCAGTTATGGATTAATATGCCTGCTAGCTTAAAAATGAGTAAGCCTGAATATCATTATATTGATGCCAACGAGATGAGTATGCATCACGATGAAGATAAAAAAATTAAAGTAATTGCTGGAAAATTTGAGAACGCTGAAGGGCCGATTAAAAAGCATAATGTTGAGCCAATATTCTTTGATGTTGAACTTAAGCAAAATAAGCAGTTTAGTTTTTCAATACCCAAATCGCATAACAGTTTTGTTTACTTGGTTGATGGCAGAATAAAAATCGGTAACCTNTCTCATGATAATATTGAGGGATCTAAACTAGTATTGTTGACAAATGGCAATAATTTGAAAGTATTCGCTGAAACCAATGCTAAGTTTTTATTAATCGCAGGTGAACCAATTGGTGAAAGAATTGCTCGTGGCGGACCATTTGTAATGAATACCAAAAGTGAGATCATTCAAGCGATTAATGACTATAATAATGGAACATTTGTAAGATAAGGAAAAATATGAGTATTTATGACATTGAAGTAAAAGACATTGATATGAACTCTATCAAAATGGAANAATTCAAGGGAAAAACTCTATTAATTGTAAACGTAGCAAGTGCTTGTGGTTTTACACCGCAATATACTGGCTTACAAAATCTCTATGATAAATATAAAGACAAAGGGTTAGAAATTTTAGCATTTCCCTGTAATCAATTTGGNGCCCAAGAAAAAGGGACGAATGAAGAAATAAAAGATTTTTGTGGCACAAAGTATAATGTATCCTTTCGCCTGTTTGATAAGATTGATGTTAATGGAGAAAATGCATCACCTCTTTTTGTTAAGCTTACTGAAGAAGCAGGCAGAGAGATACAGTGGAATTTTACAAAGTTTTTAATCAATAAAGAAGGTGAATTTGTTAGAGGTTTTGGTACACAAAAAAAACCTGAAGAGATTGAAGAGCATATAAAAGCTATTATTTAAGATGTCAGACAGATTAAAAGAAATTTTTGTTGAACCACAAACTTGCTATAAATTTACTGAAAAGGAAGTTGCAAACGATACACTGAATGAACTTTATAATCTTGTTAAATGGGGCCCAACCTCGTTTAACTCTAGTCCAATGAGATTAAAGTTTCTTAAAAGTAGTACCTCAAAGGAAAAGCTNTCAAAATTAGTGAGTGATGATAATATTAGCAAAGTTATCAACGCACCTGTATGTACAATTATTGGAATGGATATAGAATTTTGGCGTGATCTTCCCAGAAACTATTTACGTGAGGATGCTAAGCAATATTTTGAAAATGATACAACCAAGTCTGAGGTTACAGCTTTTAGAAACTCATCAATTCAGGGAGGTTACTTTATAAAAGCAGCAAATTCCCTTGGTTTATCAGTAGGGCCAATGTCTGGCTTCTCAAATGATCTGGTTGATAAAGAATTTTTTAATGGCACAACAATTAAAAGCAATTTTCTATGTAATTTGGGATACGCTGCTGAAGGTGGTTTTTATGAGAGAGCCCCGAGGTATGACTTTTCTGATATTGCTGAAATAATTTAAGCGGCAATCAAATTTAGATAAGTATCTTCTAACTTATTGATATCTCTCGCTCTTATTAGTTCATTCACTTCTTGTTTAAATTTTTTAGATCCTGGAACTCCAAAACAAAGTGAAAGTAATGGACTGAGCAATTCATAGGTAGATACAGTTTCAATATTCATTTTAATATAATCAAAATACTTTTTCACGACATCGGACTTGTTAACTTGAATATTGCTTTGACCATAAAAAATATGATCCACGTCTTTAATAAAAAAAGGGTTTGCCTGTACTGCTCGACCTACCATCACTCCATCTAAATATTTCAATTGTTCAATACAGTCATCAATATTTGTCAAACCTCCATTCATGATAAATTTAATATCAGGAAATTCTTTTTTGATATTGTAAACAAATTCATATTTAAGTTCAGGCAATGTACGATTTTTTTTTGGATCAAGACCTTTTAGAAAAGCTTTACGGGCATGAATAAAAATAACTTTCACATCACTCTCAAGAACTGTAGAAATGAAATTTCTAAAAAAATCATAAGAGTCAAATTCATCAACACCAATTCTACATTTTAATGAAACATCCATTGAAGTCTCTTCTCTCATTCCACTTAAGCAATCTCTAACCAGTTCAGCTTCTTTCATCAAACACGCCCCCATTTTCCCTTGAGAAACTTTTTTAGAGGGGCAGCCAACATTTAAATTGATACCCTGATAATCAAACTTATTTGCTAAACTTGTTGAATATTTTAATAAGCCTATATCAGAACCACCAACCTGTAGAATGACAGGTTTTTCGATATTTTCTTTTCTAAGAAGTTTTTTGTAATCGCCTCTGTGTAAAGCTTGACTGGCTATCATTTCAGTAAATAAAACAGCTTCTTTTGAGATAAGACGGTACATGTACCTAGCGCTTGGAGTTGTTACTCCCATCATTGGTGCTACAGAAAAGCGATAGTCAACGTTCAAATTATTCATAATTTAGTTTTTGCCTAACAGTTATAAGTACTCCGCTACTCACAATACAAAGAATTCCAAAGCACACTATTATGTTTGGAATATCTCTAAAAAATAAGACGCTTATTAGCATATTACTGACGATTTCAAAATAGTGAAATGGAGCCAAAATGCTTGCTTCAGCATTTTGATAAGCTTTTATAAATATAAAATGCACCAGAATCACAACTAAACCAATTGAGCCCATCAAAATAATCTGACTAAAATTAGGATCACTGTCCCAATAAAAAGGTAGAAAGATAGTCATTATTAGTGCCCCAGGAATAGCGGTATAACACAGGCTTACCCATGGATCAGAAGTAAAGTTTACGCGGCGCGTGTAAACAAGATACATTGCATAAAAGAATCCTGAAAATAAGGCAAATAAAGAAAAATAATTAAACTCACTAAACCCTGGCTGTATTACTAAAAGAGTTCCAAAAAAACCAAAAAATGTACAAAAGATCTTTAGTGAATTTAATTTTTCTCCCAAAATAAATGAAGACATGAATACCACCACAATGGGAGCAATGAGCATTATGCTTAATGCATTAGCAAGAGGGATTTGTGAAATTGATGCATAAAAGAATGCCGTCGCAAGAAATATAAAAGTACCTCTGATTAATTGATGCTTCGTTGATTGATTAACAAATTCTTTTTTTCCTTTTAAAAAATAAACAAGTGGCACTAAGAAAATAAAATGGCTGAAAAAACGTCCCCAAATTATTTCAAGTATACCAATGTCCTCGCTTAAGTACTTAGCAAGCGCATCATATAAAGGAGCTATTAATAATCCAAGGCATAACAAAGATATGCCTAAAATAACGTTCTGCTCTTTAAGCATGGTTTATTTATTTAGTTCACGCATGGCCTGATCAATTCCCTCAATTGTGAGAGGAAACATTCGATCAGAAAAGATCTGCTTTATAATGGAAGTTGATGCAATTCTATCCCAATATCGNTCAGGTATCGGATTAAGCCAAATCGCATTTTCGTATACGTTTAACATTCTAGTTAGCCAAGTTTCACCAGACTCTTCGTTCCAGAACTCTACACTTCCGCCAGGGTAGGTTATTTCATACGGGCTCATTTCAGCGTCTCCAACAAATATTACTTTATAATCAGATGGGTATGTNTGCAGAACGTCCCATGTTTTGATATTGTCATTGTATCTGCGATTATTATCTTTCCAAACCGCATCATACAANCAATTGTGGTAGTANAAATATTCCATGTGTTTAAANTCTGTTCTTGCTGCAGAAAATAGCTCCTCACAGATTTTAACATGCGCATCCATTGATCCACCAACATCAAAAAAAAGTAATACTTTGATTTTATTTCTTCGTTCAGGCATCATTTTAACGTCAATGTAACCTTTATGAGCAGTAGACTTAATTGTATTATCTAAATCTAACTCAGTTTCAGCTCCTTCGCGCGCAAACTTTCTCAACCTTCTAAGAGCAATCTTTATATTTCGAGTACCAAGTTCTACGTCGCCATCTAAGTTGCTAAATTCTCTTTTATCCCAAACTTTTACTGCCTTTTTATTTTTTCCTTCTTTCTGACCAATTCTTATTCCTTCAGGGTTATAGCCGTATGCTCCAAATGGAGATGTTCCACCTGTTCCAATCCATTTGCTTCCACCTTGGTGCCTCTTTTTTTGCTCTTCCAACCTCTGTTTGAGCGTTTCCATTAATTTGTCCCAGCCACCCAAGGACTCAATCATCTTTTTTTCTTCATCAGTTAAATACTTTTGCCCCATCAATTTTAACCATTCTTCTGGTATTTCTTTTGTTGTTTCACCTTCAGGGTTCTCTAACCCCTTAAATGAATGGCCAAAAACTCGATCAAATTTATCTAAATATCTCTCATCTTTGACTAATGCTGAGCGGCTTAGATAATAAAAGTCGTTAACATTGAATGAGTCAACAACACGCTTATTCATCGCTTCCATCAACATCAAGTATTCTTTTAATGATACGGGTAAGCTCGCTTGTTTGAGGTCAAAAAAGAAATTAATAAACATATAATATTATTTTATAGAGATTCTTACTCTACTCAACATTCTCATTTTCTCTACGAGATATGAAAGCTAAACGCTCAAATAAATGAACATCTTGTTCATTCTTTAGCAAAGCCCCATGAAGAGGTGGTATTAGCTTTTTCGGATCCTTTTCTCTGAGGATTTTAGCATCTACATCATCCGTCATGAGCAACTTTAGCCAATCAATTAGTTCAGATGTAGATGGCTTCTTTTTAATTCCTGGAACTTCTCTAATATCGTAAAATATTTTAAATGCTTCTTGAATTAGATCTTTTTTTATATCTGGATAATGTACTTCAACGATCTCTTCCATCGTATTTGGATCAGGAAACTTAATATAATGAAAAAAGCACCTTCTAAGAAACGCGTCTGGTAATTCCTTTTCATTGTTTGATGTTATAATTACTATTGGCCTATTTTGCGCCTTAATTGTCTCACCAGTTTCGTAAACAAAAAATTCCATTTTATCTAGTTCTAGTAGCAGATCGTTGGGAAATTCGATATCAGCCTTGTCAATTTCATCAATTAGTAGGACTGGCCTTTTATCGCTCTCAAAAGCATTCCATAACTTACCTTTGCTAATATAATTTTTGATATCCTTAACTTTTTCATCTCCAAGCTGCGAATCTCGCAATCTTGTAACAGCATCATATTCGTAGAGACCCTGTTGAGCTTTAGTTGTGGACTTAATATGCCAAGTGATTATTTCAGCATCTAGAGATTTTGCTACCTCATGAGCTAGCATTGTTTTACCAGTGCCTGGCTCACCTTTAACTATTATTGGTCTTTCAAGAGTAATAGCGGCATTTACTGCCACTTTAAGATCCTCTGTTGCAATATAGGAGCTGGTTCCTTCAAACTTCATATAATTAAGATTAATTTCAGAGAAACATATTATATTTCAGTGATTTATCAATCATAAAAATTGTAATGATCCGTTGACTTAAATAATAAAAACCACTAAAAGCACCCAACTGTTTTTAATCTTAATTCTCAAGGAGTAAATATGGTCAAACTTCCAAAAACCTACAAGCCAACAAAATCTGAAAAATTCATGAATGCAAAGCAAAAAGAATATTTTAGAACCAAGCTTAAAAATTGGAAGGATGAGATTTACAGAGAAAGTAGAGAAACAGTCGAAAATCTACAAGACTCAATTGCTCCAGCTGACATGTCTGATAGAGCTACCCAAGAGTCAGAGAAATCCCTTGAGTTAAAGTCTCGAGATAGGCAACGTAAATTAATCGCCAAGATAGATGCTGCGCTTGCTAGGATAGAAAATGGAAGCTATGGCTATTGCGAAGTTACTGGAGAACCCATAAATATCGAAAGATTGGACGCTAGGCCAGTAACTACTCTTAGTATTGAAGCTCAAGAAATGCACGAGAGAGACGAAAAGCTTCATTCTGACGATTAAATAGTTATTAACAGCGAAAATCAGCCAATTTTAGATATATATTTAAGTTAATCTAATTGAGTTATATCATTAGATATAGAATCACCTGTTGATAAAAACTATAAAATTTAAGAACATTAATTGAACAAATTATATTTTATCGTTATTTAACAATAGTTTATAAGGTATTGTAAAATGAGAACAAAATGTGTACAAATGGAACATATATTAAAACTAAGTTTGGAGAAAGCACATGACAAAAGCAAATTTAAAAGTGGTAGACGATAAAAAGATGGATAACTCAGAAAAAGCAAAAGCTTTAGACGTAGCAATGTCACAAATTGAGCAAACTTACGGAAAAGGCTCAATTATGAAACTTGGCCAAAGGACCGTTATGGATGTTGAGGCTATTTCAACTGGGTCGTTATCTTTAGATGTAGCTTTAGGCATAGGTGGACTGCCAAAAGGTAGAATAGTAGAAATTTATGGACCAGAGTCATCGGGTAAAACAACTCTTGCATTACATGTTATTGCCGAAGCGCAGAAAAAAGGTGAGAATTGTGCATTTATTGATGCTGAGCATGCATTGGATCCTGCTTATGCAAAAAAACTCGGCGTAAACATTGATGAACTTATCATTTCGCAGCCAGATACAGGTGAGCAAGCTCTTGAAATAACTGACTCACTTGTTAGATCGAAAGCAATATCAGTTCTAGTTGTCGACTCAGTTGCAGCATTAACCCCTAAAGCAGAAATTGAGGGTGAAATGGGAGATGCGCACATGGGTCTTCAAGCAAGATTAATGAGTCAAGCATTAAGAAAACTTACAGGCTCCGTTTCTAAATCTAATTGTATGGTAATATTCATCAACCAAATTCGAATGAAGATTGGTGTGATGTTTGGTAGCCCTGAAACAACAGCTGGTGGTAATGCTTTAAAGTTTTACTCATCGTGCAGATTAGATATCAGAAGGATAGGAGCAATAAAAGATAAAGACGAAATTATTGGAAACCAAACAAGAGTAAAGGTTGTAAAAAATAAAGTTGCCCCACCGTTCCGCGTAGTGGAATTTGACATTATGTACGGTGAAGGAATCTCAAAATTAGGTGAGCTCATTGATCTGGGTGTAAAAGTCGGCACCATTGAAAAGTCTGGGGCATGGTTTTCTTATAAAGGAAATAAGATTGGCCAAGGACGAGAAAACTCCAAGATCTTTTTAAAGGATAATCCTGCAGTAGCTAATGAAATTGAATCAATAATTAGAGGACAATCTGAGGAAATACCTGAGCAAATTGGAGAAAANGAAGAAGTCGAAGATACTCCAGAAGAATAAGAAATTCATATAAATTGATCATAGCAAAAAGGCGCTTGAAGCGTCTTTTTGCGTTTTAGTCATCTCGATGTTATACCTTAACTATGAAGATTAATAGTTTAAGGGACTCATTCATATCTTACTTTGTTAAAAATGGACATAAACATGTTCATTCAAGTCCCCTTGTGCCTCAAAATGATCCTACTCTAATGTTNGCTAATTCAGGAATGGTTCAATTTAAAAATGTATTCACAGGATTAGAGAAAACAGATTTCAACCGTGCCGTAACGGCTCAGAAATGCATTAGGGCAGGGGGAAAACACAATGATTTAGAAAATGTAGGCTATACTTTAAGGCATCACACTTTTTTTGAAATGTTGGGTAATTTCTCATTTGGAGATTATTTTAAAGATGATGCGATAGATTACGCATGGAGATTTATAACNTCTGAACTAGGAATAAATAAAGATAAGCTTTGTGTAACTATTTATCACGATGATGAGCAGGCTTACAATGCTTGGAAGAAAATTACCGGTTTCAGTGATGATAAAATAATAAGAATTTCTACAAAAGATAATTTCTGGTCAATGGGAGAAACAGGGCCATGCGGACCTTGCTCAGAAATATTTTATGATCATGGTGAAAATTATATTGGCAAACCTCCTAGTGAAGCTGATGAAACGGGCGATCGATTTGTAGAAATATGGAATCTCGTTTTTATGCAGTATGAGCAAGTCGATTCAGAAAATCGTATTGATTTACCACGACCCTCAATAGATACAGGTATGGGCATTGAGAGAATAGCCGCAGTTATGCAAGGCACTAATGATAATTATCAAGTTGATAGTATATTAGAAATTATTAATCATTCTAAAGAATTAACTAAAAATGATAACGAAAATTTANTATCAAGCCATAGAGTAATAGCTGATCATCTCAGATCTTCATGTTTTTTAATTGCTGACGGCGTCCTTCCATCCAATGAAGGCAGAGGTTATGTCTTAAGGAGAATTATGAGAAGAGCAATGAGGCACGTACACATTCTAAATTACAATGATTTACTGATGCACAAACTGGCACCAACTCTGATTTCAAATATGAAAATGTCCTATCCTGAGCTTGAAAGAGCAGAGTCTTTAATAAATGAAACATTGAAATATGAAGAACAAAGGTTCAGAGATTTATTGTCCAGAGGAATTAAGCAACTTGATACAATGATCGATAATTTGAATGGAAAAACTATTCTAAATGGGCAGTCAGCTTTTAAGCTGTATGACACATATGGCTTCCCNATTGATTTAACACAAGATATTTTGAGAAATAAGAAAATTGAGGTGGATATTGATGATTTTAAGAAATGTTTGGAGGATCAAAAAGAAAAAGCAAGAAGCAATTGGACTGGATCTGGTGGCACAGCTACAGATAAAATTTGGTTTGAGTTAAATAAAAGTTTATCCCCTACAGAGTTTTTAGGCTACACATCTGAAAAAACAGAAGGAAGTATTATTTCTATAATAAAAGAAGGTGTATTAGTTGATAGTTTACATAACGGTGATAACGGATCGCTAATACTCAATCAAACGGTATTTTATGCTGAGTCTGGCGGTCAAATTGGTGATACAGGAACAATAGAAGCTGATAATTTTGAATTTGAAGTTTCAGACACACAAAAAAAAGGAAACCTATATGTGCATCACGGAAAAGTAATTAGAGGAGATATCAAGAAAGGTACAGGTGCACATTTGTCAATTAATTCTGCTAGAAGAAGCTCATGTAAGACTTATCATTCTGCAACACATATTTTACATCAAGCATTAAGAGAAGTTTTGGGGGATCATGTGACCCAGAAAGGCTCTTTAGTTTCGTTTGATAAATTAAGATTTGATTTTAGTCACCATAAATCTCTTTCAGAAAGTGAGATATCTAAAATAGAGCAGATTTCGAATACAGTTATTGAGGAAGGATCAGATGTTGAAACTCAAATTATGACACCAGATGACGCTGTAAATGCTGGAGCACTTGCTCTATTTGGAGAGAAATATTCTGATGAGGTAAGAGTGTTAAAAATAGGAAAGATGAGAAATAAAACTTTCAGCATTGAATTATGTGGCGGCACACATGTTGAGAATACAAGTCAAATTGGGAAATTAAAAATAGTTAATGAATCTTCGGTTGCTTCAGGAGTTAGAAGGATAGAAGCTCTGCGCGGTGAAGACCTGAAAGTTTATCAAATGAATAAAGCTGCAGAGAATAAGAAAATAGAAGAAAAGAAATTAATTTCCGAAAAAGATAAATCAAAATCAAAAGAGGAAGTTAATAATTTAATCAAAGAAGTTAATGATGAAATTTCAAATAATAAAAACACCATCATTATCTTTTGTGAAAATTCTAAAAGCTCTGCGTTAAGACCTGTAATTGATAATGCCAAAAGAAAATTCAAAAATGGTGGTATTATTGTTCTAGGTTCAAAAAAAGACAATAAAATCAGCTACCTAGTTGGTGTAACAGACAACCTCACAAAGGTCATTGGTGCAGATGATATTGCTTTGTACGCTTCTTCAGTTTCTAACGGAAAAGGAGGAGGTGGCAGAAAAGATTTTGCTCAGTCTGGTGGCGATTTAATTGATGAAACTGACCAAAAAAATAAAATACTGAAATTTATTACTGATAAGTTGGATTAAGGGCTTTATTTAAATTTCGTTCAATTATTTCAAGAAAGTCTTCAGTACTGTGCCAATCTTGCTCATGAGGCATAAGGAGTGCCAAATCCTTTGTCATCGAGCCACGTTCAACTGTTTTTACACAGACTTTCTCAAGAGTATCAGCAAACTGAATTAGTTCATCATTATCATCAAGTTTCCCTCTATACTTAAGACCTCTTGACCATGCAAAAATTGACGCTATAGGATTTGTCGACGTTTGTTTTCCTTCTTGATGAAGCCTATAGTGCCTCGTTACAGTTCCGTGAGCAGCTTCAGCCTCAATGGTTTTTCCATCAGGTGTCATCAACACACTTGTCATTAATCCAAGAGAACCAAAACCTTGAGCGACAGTATCCGATTGAACATCGCCGTCATAATTTTTACATGCCCAAACAAATTTACCATTCCATTTTAACGCAGATGCGACCATGTCATCAATTAATCTATGTTCATAATCAAGTTCCAGAGATTTGAATTGATCAGCAAATTCTTTATCATAAATTTCCTGAAATAAATCTTTAAATCTTCCATCATATTTTTTGAGAATAGTATTTTTTGTCGATAAATAGACTGGCCACTCTCTCATGAGAGCGTAATTCATACATGATCTAGCAAAATCACGTATTGANTCATCGGTATTATACATTGCCATCGCAACGCCACTTGATTGAAATTCATAAACCTCTTTTTCAATCGGTTCTTGGTTGGGGTCATCAGGTGTCCACTTAATACTTAATTTTCCTTTACCAGGAACCTTAAAATCCGTCGCTCTATATTGATCGCCAAATGCGTGTCGCCCAACTACAATTGGATCAGTCCAACCGGGTACAAGTCTTGGAACATTTTCACAAACTATTGGCTCTCTAAAAACTGTACCGCCAAGGATATTTCTTATTGTTCCGTTTGGGGAACGCCACATCTCTTTTAGCTTAAATTCCTTTACCCTATCTTCATCTGGTGTGATAGTTGCACATTTAACTCCTACACCATATTTTTTTATAGCATTTGCGGAGTCTACTGTAACCTTGTCGTTGGTTTTATCTCTATTTTCAACACCCAGGTCATAATATTCTAAATCAATATCAAGGTACGGTAGGATTAGTTTATCTTTTATAAACTGCCATATAATTCTTGTCATTTCGTCGCCATCAATTTCGACAAGTGGGGTTTTTACTTTAATTTTCGACATTAATTTCTAATTCTTTTGTGAGGTCACTATAATTATTGATTACCTTATATGCTTCTTTCATATTTTCTCCAGCAAAATCCTTCTTTATTATATTTTCTAAAAGAGTAAAAAGATCTCTCCAAAAATCGTTAAAGTTATAAATAAAGATGGGTTTTTTATGAAGTCTGAGCTGTTTCCATGAATAGATTTCAAAAAACTCTTCCAAAGTCCCAATGCCACCAGGAAATATTAGAAATGCATCTGCGTTGTTATACATTTCTATTTTTCTTTCATGCATAGTTTCAACAATTTTTATATTATTAAGGCTGTCATTTCTTTTTTCAATTTCAATTAAATGATTTGTAATCACTCCATATACATCGCCACCGGAATTAATGGCACTATTTGATANTACTCCCATTAGCCCCATATTACCTCCACCATAAACCAACCTTATTTCTTTTTTAGCCAATAGATTTCCAACTTTTTTGGCCTCTTCTTTATAAATGTCATCGACTTTATTAGATGAACTGCAATACACTGCAATTGACTTCATATTAAATAGCTTCTTCTCTTACAACTGACGGAGTATTGATCCTATTTCTATTTGATATCATTGATTTTAATTTTTCAGGCAATGCAAGTAGAGAAGGGGTTACAAATAATGTAGCTATTGTTGCAAAAGAAAGGCCAAAAACAATAGCCCATGCTAAAGGTTGCACAAAATAAGTTTCAGGACTTTTGTATGATATTTCTCTTTCAAAAACATCTACACTAATTTGCAATGCTGAAGGAAGTAATCCAAATACTGTGGTAATTGTCGTAAGAAATATGGGCCTTATTCTACTCTTAGCTGACTGAATGATTGCCTTCATTTTGTTTTCTTCATTCTTTCTAATTTTTCTATAACTATCAATTAGAATAATATTGTTATTTACAACAATACCTGTGCAAGCAACTATGCCAAGGCCCGTCATAACGCCACTAAATGGCATTTGTAAGACAATAAGTCCTACAAATATGCCAGTTGTTGATAACGCAATTGAAAATAAAATTAAAAATGTGTGATAAAAATTATTAAATANCGAAATNANTATTATAAACATTAGTAATAATGCAATNCTAAAAGCTGAAATTACAAAGATAAGTGACCCTCTAGAGTCTTCTGCTTCTCCCACAAGTTTAACATTTACTTCAATTGGTAGGTTAGCTATTTTGAGCCAGTTTTTTATAGTTTCAATATGTTCGGCAGTATTAAAACCTGAGCTAGTATTTGCATCAACCATCAAAACTCTTTCAGCATTTTTTTTACCAATTGAAAAAATTTTATTTTTAGGCTTTTGACTTACAAATTCAGATACTGGCAACTGACCTCTACTGGTATTGATATAAATATTTTCAACTTGATCAAGAGTTCTCAAGTCATCTGGTAAAAAAAGCTTAATATCTAATTCTTTATCGCTGTCTGTTGGTCTTATTGTTCCTATCTTAGTTCCTGTTGTTGCTAAATTTATTATTGAGCCTATGGATTGGATAGATACATCATATTTTCCTGTTTTACTTCTATCTATTTCATATAACCACTCAATACCTGTAACTGGGTATTTTATTTCGGCATCTTCAATTCCAGGAATATTCTGAAGTTTGTCTCTTACAATAATTGCAGCTTGATTAATTAGTCTTTTATCTTCCGCAGTTACCTCGATTTCTATGTCTTTTGGTCCTACGATGGAAGAACTATACGTATTTCCTTTTATTCTCGCTTCATAGCCATTAAGTTTATTCAGTTCCTTTTGAATATTTGGTAATACAATATCACTATCCGGTCTTTGGTCAGGAGGAAGCAGTTCTAACCAAATTCTTCCAATAATATCTGTGGGTGCGTCATCAAATAACCAAATCCTATTTCTATTCATTGTATTTGCTACATAGTTTTTAACGTATGGATTTGCATCTATCACTTCACTCACTTCTTTAATATAATCTCCGGTTTCATTAGGAGAAAGATTGCCCCTGGCCATTACTTCCACTCTGGCTGTTGTAGCTTTATCGTTAGGAAAAAAAATGACACCACTATTAAATTTGCTGTAAAGCAAAATTACACTTGTAAAAGTAAGTAAAGTTAAAAATAAAACCAATACAGGTCTTTGAATTGCTTGAGCTAGAGTATTCTCATATATTTCAATAANTTTATTATCTCTTCTTTTATTTTCCTCTTTCATTTGAGCTGTTTTACGCTCAATCATCGACCCTACCGCGGGTAGGAANATCAATGTGACAACTAGCGAGGTGGATAAAACAACAATTACTGTAAGAGGGATTACTCTTAACCATTGTCCAAGTGTATCTGGCCAAAATAGGAGAGGAAAAAATGCCGCAATCGTAGTTAACGCCGAAGCAATAATTGGCCAGAACATATTATATGAAGAGTTTATGTATGAGTCCCTTCTTCGAATGCCCCGTTCTTGTTCTGCTCTAGCGTATTCAGTTATAACGATGGGGCCATCAACAAGTAATCCTACTGCCAATATCAGTCCAAAAACAGTCATTAAGTTATATGTCATTCCCATCGAGTCCAGTATCAATATTGAAAAAAGATAAGTGGTCGGAATTGACAAACCTACAATTAAGCCACTTCTTATTCCTAAGGCAGCAATCACAATGATCATTACAAGTATTACTGCCGTGATTACTGTATTTTCAGATGACTCAATTCTTTTCTCTATTTCAGTAGACTCATCATCTACAATAACAGCCTTAATAAGAGGATGAAACTTTCCTTCGTTTTCAGCTAATACTTTTTTTACATCAATGTATGTGTCTAAAATATTAGTACCTGACTTCCTAGATACCTCTAAACTTAAAGCGGCATTTCCATTTACTATGACTGTATTCTTTTTCTTATCGTAAGCTCTCTTGATGTCTGCAACATCGGATAAAGTTAATGCAAAATTATTTTTAGCATTTAGTGGAAGATTGCTAATTTCCCTGTAATTTTCATAAAGACCAGGAATTTTAACTGAAAAATCTGCGTTTTGATCAGATAATACACCTGCTGGAATTATATTATTATATGCTTTAAGAGCATAATAAACATCAGATATATTTANGCCATACTTTTGCAATAATGAAGGATTGAGAGTTATTTTTATTATTTCCTCGCGCTCGCCTTTAATTTCAACCTCTGTTACATTGTCAATCAATTCCAACGCATCTTTATATGAGTTTGCTGCATTTTGTAAGACCTCATAAGGCACATTACCAGATAACCCAATATAGATTCTCGAGAACATAGATGAGTCATATTCTTTTACTTCTATAATCTCCATTTCACGTGGAAGTATATCACTAGCATCTGTAATAGTATTTCTCACAAGCTTTGCAAGGTTTTCGTTTTCAGTATCTAAATTAAAAGCAACCATNAATGAAGCTATGTTATCTTTAGAAATTGAAATTATTTCTTTGATATCTTTTAAAGTCATNANCTTACGNTCTAAAGGCTCTGTTATTAATTTTTCNATTTCATTAGANGACATGCCGTCATANTTAATTATCACTGCAACAGTTTTTAAATCTATTTCAGGCATTTCTTCCTTAGGAAAGGTTGCGTATGAGATTGCTCCCAAAAGAATAATCATNAAAAGAAGGGTAGAGATTGTCTTTTTTCTGAGTAGTATGGTTGATAATATATTTCTTAACATAAGTTATGCATTAACAGTTTCAGGCTGCGCTTTCTTAAAATAAGATCTTATGTGTGAGGGAAGAATGAGTAGACAGGGTGTTACTATTAATGTTAGGAACGCCGAGAAAGATAACCCATAAACAATGCATTGGGCAAGTGGTGTCCAAAAACCACTCACATTTGAATCGTATTCAATTGTTCTTAATATAGGGTCAATACTATAGTTCATTGCAAGAGGAATTAGGCCAAGCATGGTTGTAATCGTTGTGAGGAAGATAGGCCTTAATCTTTGGGCGCAAGCTTTTAATATACTATTAAATAAATTGTCATTATCTTTTTCTCTTACGAAATTAAATGCATCAATCAAAATAATGTTGTTGTTCACTACTATGCCCGCCAAGGATACTACTCCTACACCATGCATAATTGCTGAGAAAGGCTGATTAAATACCAACAGCCCGAAGAAAACACCTGCCGTGCTCATTATAACAGCAGTTAAGATTATGAAGCTTTGGTAAAAGCTATTGAACTGAGTGACCAATAATGCAGCCATTATAAGAATTGAAATAATGAATGCCTGCGTCACAAACTTCATTGACTCTGTTTGCTCTTCATTTTCACCTCCAAATGCAATATCAATATATGAAGGGTAATCTTGCTCATCTGCCCACTTTTGAATCTCACTAACCTTATCAGCCGCAATTACACCCTCCGCAACGTTTGCTTTAACGTACATTGCATTACGTGTGTCATATCTTCTAATGTAGCTGACATTTTTTTTCGGTTTCTTTTCAACAAAATTACTAATTGGAATTTGTCCTGATCTCGTTTCAATCATTATGTTGTCAAGTTGATCAATAGATCGTTCTTTGTCAGCATACCTGACAAAAATTTCAAGTTCGTCATCAACGTCATCAGGCCTGTATTTTCCGATCATTATACCATTAGTTACTAAGCTGACAGCTTTTCCAATTGTAAATATATCAGCGCCAAATTGGGCAGCTTTTGGTTTATCAATTATAAGTTCCCAATCAACTAAAGGCACTGGCAATGTATCCTCTACACTTACGAGTCCAATTACATTTTCATCTATATAATTTCTTACATCCTTAGTCACTTTCAGTATGCTTGAACTGGAAGGGCCTGTTATTCTTATTTCAACATCTTTTCCAATAGGTGGGCCTCCTGATTGTTCAGAAACTTCTATTTTAATTCCCTTAATATTATCAAATTGATCTCTTAATTCAGAAATAATTTCATGGCCATTTTTTCTTTGATTGCGATCTACAAATTCGAAATACGCAGTTGCAATTAAATCTTCAGAGCTTCCGCCTCCACCAGCAACCACATTGCTGAATTGACCGGTTTGAAGAAAATAATTTTTAATGCCAGTATGTTCATTAACAATAATTTCAACATCGCTTGTGAGTTTATTTATTTCATCGATTGAAAGATTTCCTCGAGCGTAGATTTTTATTTGACCAAAATATGGATCACCGGTAGAGAAATATATCATTCCTTTTCCAAAGGAAAAGAAACTTGAAATAATTGTAAATAGAATAATAAAAACNGATAAAAGCGTTAGGATTGGTCTTTTTAATAGTTTATCAAGTATAGAAACATAGATTCCTATATAGCCACTGATATCTTTAAGATTAAAATTTTGATCTGACCCAAGTTTTTTAAAGGAATTTGCGGATGCATTAGAGGGCTTCCCTATTACACTGCCAATCACGGGTACGAACATTAGACTGAAAATAAGCGCAATAAATAGAACGACAAAAATCGTTACCGGCAGCATTCGCATAAACTGTCCACTAATGCCTGGCCAGAAAAAAAGTGGTATGAAAACAGCTAGGGTCGTTGCCGCTGACGCTACAATAGGCCAGAACATTCTTTTTGCAGAGTAAATATAGGCTTTTTGTCGATCAAAGCCCTCAAGCATCTTTCTATCTGCGAGTTCAACAACTACAAGTGAGCCGTCAATTAGCATCCCAAGAGCAACTAAGATACCGAAAATAACCATGAAGTTATAATCATAACCAAGAACATATAAAACAAATAAAGCGATTAGTATTGATACCGGAATTCCAGAACCAACAATTAAAGAGGATCTAATTCCCAAGGCAAGCATAGTTACAATAATTACAAATATTGTAGCGAGTAGAATATTACCTTGTAATGAATTTACGTTATCTTCCATAATTTCTCTGGAATCCATAACGTAAGTAAAGTTTACATCGCTAGGTACTTTAGATTTAAAGCTTTGAACAACTTCATCAACTTCGTTAATAGTATCAATGACATTTCGCCCTCTACCTTTTTTTATTAAAAGGGAAATTCCTGGTTCTCCATTCACTTTAGTGTAACTTTCTCGGTCTTTAAAATTTCTTTTGATAGTTGAGATGTCAGCCAAATTTACAGTACTGTTATTAGTTGATCGAATGGGTAACTCATATACATCTCTTGCTGTTTCAAATAATCCAGGTACATTTACAGCAAATTGACCTTGTCCAGTTTGTATTTCACCAGCAGTTACAACTTGGTTGTTATTAGATACTGAGGTAATAATTTCAGCAAAAGAAATATTATAGTTCTCCATCTGTGATCTATTAAGTGTAGCCTCTAATTGCTCTTCCCTTGCACCTAATAGCTCAGCCTCAAAAATAGAAGGAATNAGTTCAATTTCTTTTTTTATTTCTTGAGCAAGGTTAAGTAAATATCTTTCAGATGCAGTTGGCGAGTCAATTGACACTATTACAGTAGGTTGATCTTCAAATGATACTTCACTTACAACAGGTTCTTTGGCATCATCAGGAAATTTTACCTTAGCATCATTAATAGCATCTCTTACTTTATCCAGTGATTTTTTCATTGTTTCAGCTGCCTCAAATTGAATTACAGCTGCTGCGTAGTTTTCAAATGCAAAACCTTGAAGCTTATCAATTCCTTCAATAGCTCTTATTTCTTCCTCGATTGGTTTCAAAAGAAGCCTCTCTGAGTCTTGAGGCGATATTCCAGTTAGCCCAACTCCCACATAAACCACTGGCACAACAATCTCAGGTTCGTTTTCAATTGGAATGTTAATTCTGCCAAATATTCCTGCGAATATAAGCACTATAAGTAGGGCTATAGCTGTTCGTTTCCTATCTACTAAAAATTCTATCATTAAATCTAATTAACAATTTCAGCATTTACTATCTGACCATTAATCACATATTCTTGACCGACGGTTATCACAGTAGCTTTTTCAGGTAACCCTGTTACCCAAAGACCATCCACTGTATCTTCTACAATTTGAATGTTTGAGAACTTTACCTTTGTATCAACTAACACTTTTACTCCCAATTCACCTTCATCATTAAGTGATATGAGATAAGAAGGAATTAGGTGAGCCAAAACCTCTCTTANTGGAACCAACATATCAGCTGAAAGNCCTTCTCGAATACTTCCGTCCTTATTACTAACTGTTGCCTCAATTTTATAAGTTCGTGTACTTGGATTGGCACTTTTACTTATATAGCTTATTGATCCTTGAAGAGATGTTGCGTCAATAAGATTGATATCGACTTTCTGACCAAGTTTTATTTGATCAACATTTTTTTCTGTCACCTCACCAGTAATTATCATTGGGTTTAGTCTCATTATTTTTGCACACGGGGAAGCTGGAGTAATTAAGTCTCCAATTTCTAGATAGACATCTTCAATAAAACCATCGAATGGAGCTTTAATTAAAATATTATCAAGTTCATTCATTGCCATTTCTACTCTAGCAATAGAAGCCTTTAGTGCGGCATCTGCTGTGGCTACAGCATTTTCTGATCTGTAACCTTCATCAGCGAGTGTTTTAATTGCATCATACTGAAGCTGAGCTTTGTTTTTAGAAGCCTCAGCCTCATTCAATGCAGCTGTTCTATTTTCATCATCAAGTTTGCAGATGACTTCATCTTTTTTAACGAACGANCCCTTATTAATTGTCTCTATAATCGTTGAAGTAGTCTTAGGCTTTAACATTACAATTTTATCTGCTTCAGTTCTTCCTCGAATAGTTAAAAAATATGTTTTTTTCTGTGAAGAAAATTCTTGTGCCCTTACAGATATTATTTCCTCACTTGTAATTACTTCAGAAACATTACTTTCAGCCTCATCACCTCCAATTAGACCGGAGAATATCCAAAGAATGACAACGATAAAAATAACAAAAGCAGAAATATAATTTATTGGTATTTTTTTAAACATTTTAATTT